>Ga0074193_1002547_pt1 | contig 16101 bp, 14 predicted proteins | sample EPASupsiteHSE605_FD_64523 | JGI IMG/M metagenome (GOLD analysis project Ga0074193, IMG submission 64523) | Bioremediated contaminated groundwater from EPA Superfund site, New Mexico - Sample HSE6-05 | ecosystem: Environmental > Aquatic > Deep subsurface > Groundwater > Contaminated ... | reverse complement strand
AACTGACGATAGGATTTATATCCCCCAACTAAACGATAGACCGGTACCCCCATCAGTTCACAGACCGTTCCTAAAGATCGACTCCGCATACCACCCCGCCAACAATACAAAACAACGGAATTTTTTTTACAACTCCATTCGTTAATCTGACCAATAAGCATCGATAATTTAGGGCTAATTAATTCTAAGGCTAACAAACGAGCTGAACTAGGACTTTCCTGGCGATAAACGGTACCCACCCTAGCTCTTTCCTCATCGTTCAATATCGGTAAATTAACGGAACCGGGTATGGAAGTCTCTTTAAACTCACTTTCAGAACGAACGTCTACAAATAACGGATTATCTAAATTCAATGCTGCTTCTATCTTAACATCTCTAAACAATTAGTCCAATGCCCTCACCTTATTAATATTTTCTTTTAGTATACCACTCCTCAAAAGGTAACGACAAGGTCTCTCTACCTTGGGAGTCTTCCGCTTTTCAAAATTTACCATATTTATTTTCATACTGTTCGATGGTCATCAAAACCTCTCGTGGTTTACTTCCTTCAAAAGATCCGATAACTCCCCGTTTCTCCATTAGATCAATAAGCCGGGCGGCCCGGGTATAGCCTATCCGAAATCTCCTTTGTAGTAAAGATATTGAAGCTTGTCCACTTTCAATAAATAAACGAACAGCTCCTAAAAATATTTCATCTTCTCCTTCAGGTTCCTCAATTACTTTAGTCTCACCATCGGTTATCCCTTCTACAAATAAAGGCTTCTCCTGTCGTTTAAGAAAACGAACTAGTTGCTCCACTTCCCCATCAGAAATATATGGTCCCTGTACTCGTACCGGTTTAGCGAATCCCACCGGCATATAGAGCATGTCTCCACGACCAACCAATTTTTCGGCTCCACCTACATCTAAAATAGTACGGGAATCCATCTGGGAAGAAACTGCGAAGGCTATCCTTGAGGGAATGTTGGCCTTGATTAAACCGGTTATTACGTCTACAGACGGTCTTTGAGTAGCCAATACCAAATGAATACCCGCTGCCCTAGCCATCTGGGCTAAACGACAAACTGCATCTTCCACATCAGCCGGAGCAATCATCATTAAATCGGCTAGTTCATCTATAATTATAACCATGTACGGAAGAACCTCTTCCGGTTGATGCTCTTTCAATTTTGCTTTATTATACCGAATTACATCCTTGGCCCCTAAAGCGGCAAATTTTTCATAACGCTGTTCCATCTGGGCTACGGCCCAACGCAGAGCAACTGCCGCCTTCTTAGGATTAGTTACTACTGGGGTCATCAAATGGGGAATCCCGTTGTAGGTGGTCAATTCAACCATCTTCGGATCAATCATTAAAAACTTAACTTCTTGAGGATTACTTTTAAATAAAATGCTGCAAATCAAGGAATTAAGGCATACACTTTTACCCATCCCAGTAGCTCCGGCTATTAATAAATGCGGCATTTTAGTTAAATCCCCAACTACCGCCTGCCCGGTTATATCTTTACCAAAGGCCACTGAAAGACGTGAATTGCTTCCTTGAAATTCTTCGCTCTCTAAAACCTCCCGCAGATGTACCAAGGAAATTTCCTGATTGGGGATCTCAATACCAATAGCAGATTTACCAGGAATAGGGGCCTCAATTCGCACCTGTTGAGCGGCCATACTCAGCGCAATATCGTCCGCCAAGCCCATAATCTTGCTCACTTTAATCCCTGGTGCTGGATGAATCTCATAGCGGGTTATGGCTGGACCTTGGCTTACCTCAGCCACCCGAACCGTCACTCCAAAGTTCTCCAAGGTCTCCTCTAAAATCCGCGTGTTATCTTGAATACTTTTGTTTAGCCGATTACTCTTGGTTTTGGAAATAGGTTTAAGTAAGTCTAAAGGAGGTAAAATAAACCCTTCTGGCACTGGAAAAACAACTTCCTCTTCCGATTCAGCACCAAAATCTAAGGATGGTCTTAGCCCCTGCTGAGACAGATCATCCATATTGAGCAAAGGATTATGGTAACGATTAAAGTTCGCTGCTTCCGGGGTAAATTCAAAATCCATTTCTGAGACCGCCGATTGACTCTGACCAGCTCTCTTTTTAGCTATAGAATTATCCTCTTCACCTATACCAGATTCAAACTGCCCAAAGATGGCTCTAGGATTAATTTCGGCTGGTTTTTCAACTATTTCTTTTTTGTTCCCAGGCTTATTTTCAATTTCCTCTGCTTCATCTTCCTCAATTGGCACAAATAAAAACAGTTCCAAACTTTCCTTGATCTTGCTCCATAAAACTGCAGAATTGTTTTTGGCACTTCGAAACAATTCTACTAGAGATAGATTAGTGATGAACAAAAAAGTAACTACCATGATTGAACCAATTACTATGTAACTGCCTAGAACTCCAAACACGCCAACCAGGGTCCAGGCTAATACCGCTCCAATTAGACCCCCGCCGTTACCTTGTAAACTTATTTTCCAATAATCTTCACCCGGTAAAATTTGAATATGTAATAAAGTTAGAACACACAGAAACAGGACCAGAAAACCATACATCCTTCGACCAATAACCGGCCAGCGTCTTTGCATGATCATGGCGAATCCCCAGATACCCAATAAAGTTGCCAGCAGATATCTTGCCTTCCCAGCCAAACCGGTCAATACTTGCGCTAATAAGTTCCCAATTATTCCGGTTGTAGGTGGAGTTAGGTTATTGGCTGGAGCCAAATACAAACTGGCTATACATAAGAAGGAAAGAGCTATAAGCAAAATCCCCATAAATTCATGCTTGCGACTATCAAAAACTGGTACGGCTTTACGTATGGTTCGGTCCGACTTCATGGTTTTAGCCATGTCTCACACCTTCCACTAAATAAATAACTGTTGAGCAATAAGCAAAAGGCCTACCACCCAGCAATAATACGAAAATATACTAAGTCTTCCCTGTTTTACGATCTTGATGACCACCTTTACCGCAAAAAATCCGGTAACTACGGCTATGGCCGATCCCACAATCAACGGTGCATAATCTATGCTTAGCTGGTTCTGCCAAAGGTCTCGGGCTTCAAGCAGAGTAGCTCCTAAAATTACCGGTATCGATAGGAGAAAAGAATACCGGGCAGCCAGTTCCCGATCAAGGCCGGTTAAAAGTCCGCCAGCAATAGTGGAACCGGATCGCGATATTCCAGGAGTAATGGCTACCCCCTGAATCGTACCAATAATCAGGGCGTCCACAATGGTCATTTCTCTAATACTTTTATACCCAAAAGCAAAATATTCGGCAAACCACAATAACAAACCCGTTATTAACAAACCAATACCAACTACTAGTAAGGAACTGAAAAAACTTTCAAAAATAGGTTTAAACAGTACTCCAATCAATCCGGTTGGAATTGCCCCGATGAGAATCATTAAGACCAATCTTTGGGTAGGTCGACGAATTATATCCACTATATCTGACCAGAAGGCAGCTATTACCGCCACGACTGTTCCCAAGTGCACCATAATATCAAAAGTCAGAGGGGGTTCCTGGATACCCAAAAATTGCTGCATAATTACCAAATGTCCGGAACTACTAACTGGCAAAAATTCAGTCAGTCCTTGTACCATGCCTAATATTGCCGCCTCTGATATAGTCATTTTACTAATCCCTCCCTCAACACGACATAAATTTACAATTTATGGTTATTTAGCAATACTTGTCCATTATACCACAAAGCCTAAAAATCTCCAAGACGGATGGCATGCTAAGGTAGCAGCCCAAATTAATCTTATTTAGTCGTTAATTATAATCACATAAGTATCTGCTATACGATCATGCAAAGCTCTTTTCTTAGAATCAAAGGCAGCCATAATATATCCAAATAAAATAGTTATAGTGGAAAATAGCTTTCCAATTGTTTCTCTTAGTAAGATCGGACCCCAGGAATTAGGTTTCCCATCTTGTCTGATTACCTTTATCCCCAAGGCCATCTTACCTAGGGTTTGACCATAAATGGATGTAAGTATTACAAAATATAAAATGTTGATTATCAATTCTACTAAATTCAATCCTAGCGTATTATTAGTCCAATTTAACCCCAGCAAAGTTGATAAAAGGGTGCTAAAAGCTACTAGGACCAAGCAATCCAAAAGATAGGCCGCAAATCTAATCCAAAATCCGGCGTATCTAATTTCAGTCAAGGAAGTTTTATCGGCTTCCACTTTAATGTTCCTCCTATTCCTAAGATTGATACAAATAGAGCAACCGCGGCTCTGATGAGACTTTAGGTAACTGCTGTAACATATTTAATACTGAATCATCTGTTCGCTGATTGACTCCGGTAAGTAAAGATTTGAAGGTAACCGATCGAGAATACCTAATTACCCGTGCATTTTCCAAACCGGCTTTCTTGATTGCATATTGGGTTGCATCCGCTAAGGAACCAAATTCATCAATCAATTTCAATTCTTTGGCTTGTCGTCCTGAATAAACACGGCCATCGGCTATTTTTAGTACCTGTTCACGGGGAAGCTGCCGACCATTAGCGATGATGTCAACGAATTGTTGATAGCTTTCATCAACTAGTTTTTGAAAAATTTGCTGTTCCTCCTTGGTAAGCTCACGCAGAGGATTGCCAATATCTTTAAGCTGTCCACTCTTAATTACATTCTCTTTGTATCCCAGCCAATCGGCTAGTTTCTGATAATTTGGTATCGTAAATATCACACCTAGGCTCCCGGTTAAAGTATTAGGGTTCGCAAAAATCCGATCCGCCGGGGCTGAAATATAATAACCTCCTGAAGCAGCCATGGCACCCATACTGATAATTACCGGTTTACCAGCTTGTTTGACTTCCAAAATCTTGCTGTGGATTTCATCAGATGCAACTACTTCACCCCCAGGACTGTTCACCTGGATTACAACCGCTTTAACCGATTCATCATGAATTACCTGATCGAGTTGGGAAATAAATTCATCGGAATTAAAAATATTAGTGCTAAACATATCCGTACTCTGGGTGATCACACCATCTACAGATAATTGCACGATTTTACCGTTCCCACTGCCTTCAACTAATTGTTCTTCCCACTTATTAAATATATTTTCACCGGTTAATTGTGTATCTTTTACCACAAATACTACAATCATCAATACGAAAAGTACTCCTATTATGGTCCAGGCCCAACCTTTACGTCCCATTTAACATCCTCCTTTGTAATTTTTAAACTGTAAATTTTTTCGTTCCGAATTGATTTGCATTTCTTTGCATACTTTTGATTAAAGGTATTATAACATTCATATTCATTAACAATAAAAACATTTCAAGATTTGGATAGTTATCCAAAAAAAATTAACTCCTATGGTCCAACCTTTAGGAACCTCAGGAGCAATTAACCAAAATATTCAAACCTACTCTAATTTCAATAATATTTTAATTCCTCTTATTAAAAATGACCTGTTATTTAACATTTTCATCACAAAAATTAATTATACCCTTAATATTTAATCTTATTTCTGATAATAGTCGGAACATAATCCACCGGCATTCCTGGCTGCAGTTCTGGCCGCAGATAATCTTCCGGATCGGTGCTAATAACCTGTACTACACTCCAGGACATCCCCTCTCCCTTACGCAATAGAACTCGCACCCCTTCCAGGATACGCTCCTCCATAGTCGAGCTTGGTGCAGATAAATCGGTCCAAATTTCCATTGGATCCAGGGGAGTGTAGTGAATCATTGGATCGGAACCCCCTTATACTCTTTTTGTTGCCTAATTAATTCTTTTAATTTCCGCACTGCTTGACCTAATCCGCCAACCTCATTAATAAGTCCACATTCAACTGCATCTTGGCCTACTAATACGGTACCAATATCACGAGCCAAGTCACCAGTACGAAACATTAGTTCTCTAAACTTTTCCTCAGTTACATGAGAGTGTTTTGTCACAAAGCGCACTACCCGGTCCTGCATTTTATCTAGATATTCATACGTCTGAGGCACCCCGATTACCAAACCCGTCAAACGAATGGGATGAACCGTCATCGTGGCCGTTTCGGCGACAAAGGAATAGGATGAAGCCACCGCTATCGGTACCCCTATGGAATGACCTCCTCCTAACACCAGCGAAACGGTGGGCTTAGACATACTGACTATCATTTCCGCAATTGCCAGTCCTCCCTCAACGTCTCCGCCAACCGTATTCAGGATGACCAACATACCCTCTATTTCTGAATTCTGTTCTACGGCTACCAGTTGGGGAATAACGTGTTCATACTTGGTGGTCTTGTTTTGCGGTGGCATTATGATATGTCCTTCAACCTGACCCACAATAGGCAGACAATGGATGTTGCCCTTCATCTCCGGGATTTCTATCTGGCCTAATTCCCGAATGGTTTCCAGCTTTTTGTTGGTGGGTTTTCTGCGTTCTTTGGTTGTCCGTGCCGGCTTCTTAATTTCCTCATCTTCATTTGGGGTAACATTCATATCTAAATCCGACTTTATAACCATTTATTTCTCTCCTGACCATAAAATTGTTTCTCGTAGTATTCGCCTTCAGAAAGAGAAAAATACGTGCGTCGGTTTTCCAATTCTGTTAGTTTAGACAAACCTCTAAATCGATAATAACAGGATAATAATAAAAACCCGCCATCGTGCCGCTAAACACGATTGGCGGGTTACCTGATTGAATTTATCCTACCTTGTAAGATTCCCACTTCTACAAGTGGGAGTTCGCCAATTTTGCTACGTCAGGTGAGGTAGAATCCCCACCTGAAGCCCCAATGTTCAGCATTGCTGAACGAGTTCACTTTTGGTTATTAAACCTCCATGACGATGGGCAAAATCATTGGACGTCTACGAGTACGTTCGTAAAGGAATCTCCCTAAAACATCCCGGATGTTTGTTTTAATGGTGGACCACTCGGTTACTTGTTGTACCTCACATTTCTCTAGAGCCTGACGAACCCGTTCCCGGGCCTCTTCCATAAGGGCCTCCGATTCCCGTACATACACAAAGCCACGAGATACAATATCGGGGCCGGCCATAACCTGGCCCGAATCTTTGTTGATAGTAACCACCACAATCATAATCCCTTCTTCGGATAACTGTTTGCGATCACGAAGAACAATATTACCTACATCGCCTACACCTAGTCCATCCACCAGAACCCTACCCGAGGTGACTCGTCCATTCCGATAGCCTTTATCCCGGGTGAATTCAAGAACCTGTCCATTATCCACTACAAAAATATTTTCAGCAGGAATCCCTATACATTCGGCAAGTTGAGCGTGTTTTTTTAAGTGTCGATACTCTCCATGTAATGGTATAAAAAACTTTGGACGGGTCAAATTAAGCATTAATTTTAGTTCTTCCTGGCTGGCATGACCAGACACATGCATTCCAGCCGCTGCCTCATAGATAACATCTGCACCCTCTTTGAACAATAGATCAATAGTCCGAAAGACTAATTTTTCATTACCGGGAATGGGTATAGCCGAAATGACTACGGTATCACCGGGTACAATATCCACCCAGCGGTGATCCGCCATAGCCATACGGGTCAAAGCGGACATGGGTTCCCCCTGACTGCCGGTAGTTAAGATCACTAATCGTTCCGGGGCAATCCGGTTTAATTCACCTACATCAATCATAATTCCTTCTGGAACTTGTAAATAACCCAGTTCGTTGGCAATCCGAACTACGTTTTCCATACTCCGACCAATCACAGCTACCCGACGTCCGTACTTGACGGCCATAGATATTGCCTGCTGCAAACGATGCACATTCGAGGCAAAAGTAGCCACAATAATTCGGCCGGGGGCGTTCCGGAAAGTCTCATCGAACGACTCTCCAACTTCCCGTTCTGACTTAGTATAACCAGGCCTCTCGGCATTGGTGCTGTCCGACAATAGAACTAACACCCCTCGATTACCCAATTCAGCTAACTTGTGAAAATCCATCACCGATCCATCAATTGGAGTCTGGTCTACCTTAAAATCTCCAGTGTGAATTACGATACCCACTGGAGTATGGATAGCAATCCCTACAGCATCCGCGATACTATGGCTGACCCGAAAAAATTCTATCTTATAGCAACCTAGTTTTAAAGAATCGCGAGGCTTAATCACCCGAAGATCCACCTCGGGAAGATTATGTTCCAGCAACTTTTGTTTCAATATTCCCAAAGTTAACTGGGTACCAAACACCGGCACATTCAGCTCTTTTAAGACATAAGGCAATGCTCCGATGTGATCTTCATGCCCATGGGTTAGCACTATTGCCCTTACTAAATCCCGATTCTCCTTTAGATAGGTTACATCCGGTATAACCACATCTATCCCCAGAAGCTCATCTTCGGGAAATTTTAACCCACAATCAACCACCACAATATCTTGACCGTAACGGATGACCGTTAAATTCTTGCCAATTTCCCCGAGCCCACCCAAGGGTATAATATTTAGTTTTCCGTTGGTTGACAAACCCACACCTCCTGCTGATTCCGCTTCCCGTCCATATAAGCAGAATCCAATATCTCAGATTAGATTGTCTGACTCCCCACTTAGTCACCGTGTTATGTCTATTTACTCAAGTTTTGTAGCTGACCAGGCCTCATTTGGCTCTATCCAATCAGGCAATATAAACCTAAGGCTTTTAGAACCGACCAAGCTAAATCCGCTTTCCATCCTAAAATAAAACATATCCCGGATATTCCGGGATACTCAACCGGGGTACACCGAACAACCTGCTTAGCACTAATTATACAATGCTCTAATTAAGGTTGCAAGCTAATACCCGAAAAACCTGTCCCCAACCAGTTTTAAACTCACCTAAATAAAAAATCTGACTGCACCTTATAAAAGATGGAGTCAGATTTTTGTGTTAAGTATGGCTGACTAAAGCATCCCAAACTGATTCAACGCAGTTTTGATATGCTCTATATCCGCTGCTGAGGCATCCACCAAGGGAAGCCGCGGAGCACCGACCTGATGTCCTTGAAGATTCAAGGCGGTCTTTATCGGCACCGGATTTGTCGTAACAAACATCGCCTTGAACAACGGAAATAGCATCAAATGCATCTTTCTAGCCTTTTGAATATCCCCATTGAAAAAAGTCCGGATCATCTCTTGGATCTCTCGTCCAGCGACATGGGAGACTACACTAATAACTCCATGCGCTCCTAGGGTTAACATCGGCAGAGTTAAGGAATCGTCACCGCAATATACCACGAAATCTGAGGGAATAATTCGCATCAATTCAGACACCTGATCCATATCCCCACAAGCCTCTTTAATCGCTACCACGTTGTTAATCTGTGCCAACCGGTTCGCCGTCACCGGCAGTAAGTTTGCAGCGGTACGACCGGGTACGTTATAAAGGATTACCGGAAGGTTAACCGCATCAGCCACGGCTTTAAAATGCTGATACATTCCTTCCTGGTTTGGTTTATTGTAATAGGGAACCACCAGCATTATTCCGTCTATGCCTAGTTTCTCGGCTTCTCTACTTAATTCAATGGTGGAAGACGTGCTATTGGAGCCAGTACCGGCAATGACCGATGCCTTGCCGCCAACTGCTTCCACTACCGTTTTATACAACAAGAGTTTTTCTTCATGGTTAAGAGTCGGCGATTCTCCGGTGGTACCAGTTACTACTAAACCATCCGAACCGTTGGCTACCAAATGAGCGGCCAAGGCCCGAGTCCGATCTAAATCAACCTTCCCCTCTGCGTCAAATGGAGTTACCATTGCTGTCAATACTCTGCCGAAATCTTTCATTTGATTATCACCACCCCTATCATTATAATCGCAAATAATTTAACTAACCTAGATCAAACACTCGATGTAAGGCACGTACTGCTAATTCCATATGTTGACGGTCTACCAAACACCAAATAGTGGTATGGGAGTCTGCAGACTGCAAAATCGGTATCTTATCCTGGGCCAAAGCCTCTACGATCGAGGCCATTACCCCGGGCATACCAGCCATGCCGGCGCCTACTACGGAAACTTTTACACAATCCGGACGAATCTGAGGCTCAAAGTTAAGATTCCGCAGAATCTTAACTGCTTTTTCCGCAACCTCGTTATGCACTGTAAAAATTACCATTTCCGGATGCACATTGATAAAATCAACACTTATCCCAGCCAGAGCTAAACCTTGAAAGATCTTTTTGGGAGCTTCCAACGAGTTATGCTGATCCACTGGTATTTTTAGTTGAGTAAGGTGAGGGATTTGGGCTATTCCAGTAATCAAACGATCACTTCGGATATCGGTGCCCGCTGCCAACCCATTACTTACATTGCTGACTAAGGTACCCGGGCTTTCTAAGAATGTGGACCTTACCCGAACAGGAACACTACTTTGCATGGCTATTTCTACGGCTCGCGGGTGGATAACTTTAGCCCCTTGTTGAGCCAAATGACAAATTTCATAGTAGGTTACGCTATCTAATAGCCGCGCATCCTCAACGATTCGTGGATCTGCGGTCATAATGCCTTCGACATCCGTAAAGATATCAATAACCTCTACCCCTAAGGCGACCCCAAGAGCACAAGCAGTGGTATCACTTCCGCCTCGACCTAAAGTTGTAATTTCTCCAGTTTCGGTAACCCCCTGAAAGCCGGTTACAATAACAATTTGATTTTTCTTTAGTTGATCGATAATCTTGGTGGGTATGACCCGGATAATCCGCGCATCACCAAAATTACTATCCGTGATTATTCCCGCTTCCCGACCGGTAAAAACCACTGCTTCGTAGCCTAAATGCATTAAATTAGCCGCTAAAACTGCACTAGAGATGATCTCTCCGCAAGACATTATCAAATCCAATTCCTTTTTAGGAACATCTAAAAAGACCTCTCGAGCCAACCCGAGCAAGGTATCGGTTGCATAGGGGTCCCCCGCACGTCCCATAGCTGAAACAACTACGACCGGTGAAAATCCGCTTTGGATTGCTTCAATAATGCGCTCACATACCCTTTGCCGCTGAATAGCTGAAGCTACCGAGGAACCCCCAAACTTCTGAACGATAATCCGCACGAAAATCGCTCCCCCTCGATCTAAACCTAAATACACCGAACTTGGCTCAGAGCCGGCATTGATCTAGAGCTCTAAACCAAGTCTTCTTTTACCAAAATCTCCGCTATTTGAATAGCGTTAGTAGCAGCCCCCTTGCGGATCTGGTCCGCCGCCACCCAGATGTTCAGCCCCTTCTCGATGGACAAATCTTCACGAATCCGACCTACGTATACTTCATCCTTATGTGCCGTAAAGAGCGGCATCGGATACTTTTTCTGTTCCGGGTCGTCAATAACGATAATTCCTGGAGCCCCGGACAAAATTTGGCGAGCCTCAGCTGTTGTTAATCTCTTCTCCGTCTCAATATTAATAGATTCAGAATGACTGCGGAAAACCGGTACTCTTACTGCAGTGGCGCTGATCGGCAGTCCCGGCACGTGCAGAATTTTACGGGTTTCGTTAACCATTTTCAACTCTTCCTTAGTGTATCCGTTATCTTCAAAAACATCGATCTGCGGTATTAAATTAAAGCTTAATTGATACTGAAAAGCCTCTGGAACCACCTTTTCCCCAGCCAATACTTGTCGGGTTTGAGCCTCTAATTCATTTAAGCCAGCTATGCCGGCACCGGATGCAGCCTGATAGGTAGATACTATCACCCTTTTTATCACGGCAGCATCGTGAATAGGTTTTAAAGCCACGACCATAATAATCGTTGAGCAATTAGGATTAGCAATAATCCCTTGATGCCAACGGACATCTTCCGGATTTACCTCTGGCACCACCAAGGGAACGGTAGGGTCCATGCGGAAGGTATTACTATTGTCGATGACTACGGCTCCACGTTTAACCGCTTCTGGCCCAAGCCATTGTACAACTTCACCAGCTGCAAATAGGGCTATTTGGCATCCTTCAAAAGATTCTGGAGCAGCCGCTTCAACTACCAAGTCTTCTCCCCTAAATCGGACGATAGATCCCGCTTCATTGGGAGCCGCTAAAGCCTTTAATTTATTAACCGGAAAATTTCTTTCCTCCAGGATACCGAGCATCTCCTGACCAACTACCCCGGTTGCTCCGACTACAGCTACAGTTAAATTTTTCATCAATATTCCCCCTAAGTCCGGCTATCTTAAAACCAGTCTGATTATTTTCCACTATTTTAGCATACCACAATCATTATGAGAAATAAGATATTTTTAGAACAAACTATTTAACTAGCCCTAAGCAACAAAATCGGGAAAATACCTGCATCTTAAGAGTATCCGGTTAGAGATTCATTTACCCCAGTTTTACAAAGGATCTAGCTGACTTGGGACTAAGCAATACCGGCTGTAGTTGCCTCCCCTCTAGTGCAGTAACAACTGTATCCGTCAATAAATCTAGGTGTGCAACTAATGAGTTGGCCTTTTCCACCGGGTTATCCTGACCAAACGGAACCATATAAATATTTTTCATATTTAGGATTAACCCCAAGTTCTTGGCATTAATACCCAAACCATCATTAGTAGAAATGGCCAGTACTACCGGTCGTAGATTACGAAGGTGGGCTTTGATGGCCATCAAGGCTGAAGTATCTGTAATACCATTAGCTAGTTTGGCCAGGGTATTTCCGGTACAGGGTGCCACCACCACTAGGTCAAATAGTTTTTGAGTTCCAATAGGCTCAGCTTCCACAATAGAACTAATTAGCGGGTGCCCAGAAATTTGTTCCAACGCCTCTCGCCAGTGTTCAGCACTGCCAAATCGCGTATCTAAATTATTAACTGAATCTGAAATCACTGGATAAACCTGCGCACCTTCATCTTTAAGATGCGTTATTTCTGGCAACGATTCTTCTATGGTACAAAAAGAACCAGTTACTATAAACCCAATTTTTTTACCTATGAGTCGCATCCAAAACACCTCTCCTCAGGGCGTATCTTCTTTATTCATTCCCTGTTGTCACTATAGAATATGAAATAGCACCTAGAGAGGTGCGATAGTAGAAGCAATAATAACCGAACCTGTAAAAACTTAAATAAGGCTTAACTACTTATTTGATACAAAAAACCAACCCACCTCCAATGTTTAATGCATCGATTACACACATCAACTAATCGCATAAAAAAACGCCTTGTCGGCGTTTTTTAGGAATCTTTTAGGCTTGATCTATTTAATTCAAACAATAATTTGTTTTCCGCTTAAATCCTCTTCTTGATCCTTAGCTAAATTACGGCTAATAGAATCAAGAATTAAACGTGGGATAACCTGAACTAAAATCTTACCCGCGGTACGAGGCGCTACTTTGCCCGGCAGTCCCGGTGCCAGAATGGCTCTGATTCCCAACTGCTCTGCGGCCCGAAAATCAGTCCCTCCGGGGGCAGAGGCTAGATCAACTATTAAAGCTTCCTGGTTGCAATGCTTTAATAATCCCTGATCCAAAATCATAGCTGGTACGGTGTTAAAGATTAATTCAGCCTTACCGATGCTCTGTTCCATTTGTGCGAAGGTTAACCCCTGGAATCCCATCTCTGAGATGCGCGCTAAATCAGCTGGTTTTCTAGCGCACACCGTGGTTACGGCACCCAATCCTTGTAACATCCTCGCCAAAGTCTTTCCTACTCTCCCAAATCCTAAAACCCAGGATTGACTGCCGTGAATAGTAATTGGCAAAGACTGCATGGCAATCTGAATTGCTCCCTCAGCCGAAGGAATTGAATTAAGAATAGCCACATCATCCATATCCGCTATTTCAATTAAATCTAATTGGTATTTCACTGCCCACTCTTTTAAAAAAGTACGCGCTACGCCAATAATAACCGGTGTACCTGGTGGGATACTACGCACCATTTTTTCCGTAAGTTCTAGTTTATTAGGGGAGTAAACTGCTCGAATATTCCCGGATTCATCGGTTCCAGGCATGGGCATAATTATGGCCTGGGCCCCAAACAGTGCCTCTTCCACCGATTCTACCAACCTGGCTCCAGCCAGTTCGGGACGCTCCGGAAATCCGGTCACAACTATTTTTGCTCCCATTTTCACTAATTCCGGTACCAAAACTAACTCACGATCATCTCCACCTAAAACCGCTACTTGAATTCCTGATAAATTCAACACGGCGCCCCCCTTACCCAATTCTCAAAAACCTATATCATACTGCCTATTTGCTGTATCTATTAAGGCCTTGTACTGATATAGATGTGTTTAACCCTTGTAATTATAAAATAGTATATGACATTTAGCTAACAAGGGTACTATTTTTCCCAAGATTAGGTTTGGTTAAGACCACGGTTAATTTGCATAGATATTTACTCTTATATGATTAGATTAGCTTATACTCTAATCATCAAGCAAATGTTCCAGACCAACTACCAGACCCGACAATTGGCTAACTTTATGAATAGCTAGTAGTACCCCCGGCATAAAACACTCTCGATTTATTGAATCGTGACGTAAGGTAAGAATCTGACCCAAGCCTCCAAAAATTACTTCCTCATGGGCCACATATCCCGGAAGCCTTACACTATGTACCCTTATTCCACCAATTTCTGCACCCCGGGCTCCGGATATTTTTTCATATTCGTTTACTGCTCCCTGGCAAAAAACCGGCCGTTGCTCCAAGATTAGATCTGCAGTGCGCAGTGAAGTTCCAGAAGGAGCATCCACCTTCTGGTCATGGTGCATTTCAATTATCTCAACGTGAGGAAAATAGTGGGCCGCCTCCTGGGCAAACTTCATCATCAGTACTGCCCCCAAGGCAAAATTAGGGGCAATAAAAACCCCAATCCCTTTATCTTTAGCCTTGCTATCAATGGCTTGAACTTCCTCATTGGTAAGTCCGGTGGTCCCAATTACCGGGCAGACATTATTATCTATCGCTAAATAGATATTACGCAAGACCGAATGAGGATTTGAGAAGTCCACCAACCCCTTCCCCCGCGTCTCTTTCAGTAAAGACTCTAAATCATTGGTTATAACCGTACCTGACGGGGGAAGACCCACTAGAACCCCTAAATCAGTACCCCGACCGCGAACATCTACCGCTCCTGCCAATTCCAAAGTTTCATCTCCAAGAATCGCCTTTACTACTTCCCGACCCATTTTGCCGTGGGCTCCGGCCACTACTACACTTATTTTTGTATTCACAGTTCTGTCCTCCTAAACCAAATCTTAGTACAAATTGTCGTACAATCGTCGAAATATGTCAACTAAAACGAATAACTCGGTTTATCCGAGTTATTCGAAAGATTTATTAGAAATTTAAAAACTCAATGATTTGTTTACAGCATGTACCGGCGACCCCGCAAATTAGTTCGATCTAGTTCCACAATAATCACTTCGGCACCAATCTTTTTTACAGCTTCCCAAGGAATCACCATCTGCTGCTGATCGCCCCAAAAACTTAATAGATTTGTTTTACCAGGCAGTATCAGCGATTGAACCCGTCCCGAATCAAGATCTATGACCAGGTCTGACTCTCCAACGGTGCCTAGCCGGCCTCCATCATAAAAGTTTATTATTTCTTTGCCTACCAGTTCACTCATGCGCATAATCCAGCCCCCCGATCCTGGTCCATATTAATGTTTTTAACTGATAAGAGCTTATGAGGGGTGGGACAAAATTATTACCGTTTATTACCGATTACCTTACCCATCGTGTCAGTTCAGGCGCATGATCCCCGGGACCAATAGCCACCGCCGAAAATTTTTCAGGATCAAATAGCTCTGAAGCCAGAGATAGGATATCTTCATGTTGGATAGCATCCACCTTCTCAATAACTTCATCCGGATCAATCACCCGATTGTGACACAACTCAGATCGACCCAGACGAGTCATCCGGGTACTGACACTTTCCAAGCCTAAATACATCCCGCCTTTTATCTGGTCTTTAGTTCTTTGCAGTTCACTATCTAGAATTCCTTCCATCTTTATTTGATTAACCTCTTTCATTAACAGTTCTAGAATTTGGGTAACGTTGGCGGGTCCAGTCCCCGCATATATTCCCAAAAGCCCGCTATCTCGGTAAGCGGTGTGATAAGAATAAACCGAATAAGCTAATCCTCTTTGTTCCCGGATTTCCTGGAAGAGCCGAGAGCTTACTCCTCCTCCCAGGACATTATTTAAAACATAT
>Ga0074193_1002546_pt1 | contig 16112 bp, 17 predicted proteins | sample EPASupsiteHSE605_FD_64523 | JGI IMG/M metagenome (GOLD analysis project Ga0074193, IMG submission 64523) | Bioremediated contaminated groundwater from EPA Superfund site, New Mexico - Sample HSE6-05 | ecosystem: Environmental > Aquatic > Deep subsurface > Groundwater > Contaminated ... | reverse complement strand
CCGTCTTTCGCTCCAGGCCGCCCGGATGGTGGAATGGTAGACACGAAGGACTTAAAATCCTTTGACTATTGCAGTTGTGCGGGTTCAAGTCCCGCTCCGGGTACAAATCCTGGTAAATAATCTTATTTATCAGGATTTGCTTTAAAATTGACATATTGCGAAAGTAGCTCAGTTGGTAGAGCATAACCTTGCCAAGGTTAGGGTCGCGGGTTCGAGTCCCGTCTTTCGCTCACAAAAGTATCTCATTTTATTTAAAATGAGATACTTTTATTTATATTAAGTATGAAAATAAAACCAGTTAACTTACTTAACAATATTAATAAAAACTATGCAATCTAAAAGCTTCTTTTACACCACCTTGATTTGTATGTTATTTATGACTTTTACAGCCTGTGAAAAAGAAACCCTACAAAAAGAAGAAATTCCCATTACTATCAAAACAGATTTTATTACAAGATATCCTTTGGCTGAAGTTACAGCTTTTCATACCTTTTCGGGAGATCTTCGTCAATTGGAATTTATCAATGAAGACCAGAATAAGGCTTCTGTCTGGTATGTAAACGAAGACTGGAAGATGACACACACCCAAGTTGACAATATCAAACAACTTCCGTTAAAAGCATTGTTCTCTTTTGGAAATTCGCCCTACGCTGACGCTAACATTATTGACATATATAAAACCGAACGAGAAGGGATAAATAAGTCTCTTTATACCTTACATTTCAAGTTCCCATGGAAAAAGACTCCCAACGTAGAGCATTACATATTTATAAATGAAGATGGATTGTTTTTAAAAACTATATCCTTGGCCCCCAACAACCCTAGTTATTTCGTTACATTATCTAAAGATCATTTCGATTTTATTTCACGGAAATACATTGGGGCTGAAATAAAGGGATATATTAATAATGCCGGAGCACACGAATATTTCATTTTACATGAAGACACCATCAAGTATGTTTCTTTTGGTGCAGAAGAGGCATCTGAGTACGGCTTCTGGAAAGAAACCCGGTATGAGTTGAATTTAGATGTAGATATTCCTGATAATGTTATTAATCAGCTTCAAAAAGGACATCCTGGCTTTACTTATTCCAACATATATTATATTGAATCACCCCGTGGAAATGCGTATCTTTTCCAAGATAAAAATCATGATCAGGAACTAGGATACTACATTGGCGAAAGTATATAGACGATCTTCAAAAATCAAAAAACATTGAATAGAGAGTTGAGCAGAAATGCTTAGCTCTCTATTTTTTATTACCTTTTGTTTTATAGTCCAGAATATTTAATCCAGAGCACTAATTAACATATGTAAAGTGTATTTACATACATACAAACTAATTTTGCCAGAAATTATAAATTTAATTAGTTATGATAAGGAATTACAATGAATCAGATTTAGATTTAGATGCAATTATTCGTATTTGGCTTGAAGCATCTATTATTGCGCACAATTTTATTCCACAAGCATATTGGGAAAGAAAAGTTTGTGAGATGAGAGATATTTACATCCCCTCTAGCAATACATACGTATATGTTGATGACTCAAAAAACGAGGTTATAGGATTCATATCATTAGTAGATAATTATATTGCCGCCCTTTTTGTATCTCCTGAACATCAAGGGAAAAGTATTGGATCGCAGTTAATGCATCATGCCAAACAACTTCACAAAACACTAACATTAGGGGTTTATACAGAAAATCTCAATTCAGTAGCGTTTTACAAAAAGCATGAGTTCGTTATAGATAACGAAAAAATTGAAGAAAACACTGGTAAGTCCGAATATGTTATGATATATACAACCAACAAAATGCTTAATGGATAATTTCAATGTAGAGGATATAAAATGTCACGAAATACTTTCGTCTGAAGGTATTGAAAAGATTAAATCCATTTTATCAGAAGTGCATTATCCCAAGGGACATCTGCTTATTAAGTCTGATGTTTATGAACGCGATGCTTATATAATAAAAAAGGGGATAATACGCTCCTATATTATTAAAGATGGAAAAGACATCAGCTTCTGGTTTGCTCGCGAACGAGACATAGTTAGTTCAAGTATAGGTTATGCATTTCAAAAGAAAGGATACGAGAATTATGAATTATTGGAAGATTCGATTCTCTATCGCATAAATACTGATAAACTAAAACATTTCTACAAAACCGACTTGGAGTTAGCAAACTGGGCAAGGAACATCACTGAAATTGAAGCCATAAAAGCAGAAAAACGCTTTCTATCTTACATGTTTACTACTCCGCTTGAACGATATCTTGAGCTATTGGAAAATGACACTGAATTACTTCAGCGTGTTCCACTTAAAGAAATTGCCTCTTACATCGGTATTTCTGCAGTTTCTCTTAGCAGAATTAGAGCAAGAATAAAGTAAAGTCATTCCAACAAGTATTCAATCCACCTTTTCTGCAAAGGTATTGCCGATTGGATTGGGATTCTTAGCCATTACTGATCGTGATATTGACTAGTTAAGGATTACAAATCAAGCAGAATCTGATGGAGCGCCCCAGATTGGAAAGGTTGGAAGCAGAAATCCGGATGGAGATGGATCAACTGATGGGGATACTTTTCTATACCACCAACAAACCCGAACGGACCGAAGTGCTCCAAAAGCTGGTGCACGCCAGCAAACGCCTTAACATCCTGTACAAGGAACTGAACAGGCCCCACGGCACCTACAACAAACAAATACGCATTAAATAAAATGAAAGAACCGGTCGGGGCAACATCTAACTAAGTCAGAAATTACAACACCGACCGGTTGCTTTAAATTTTCCTACAATTTGCATTAAACAGAATAGCCCTTATAGCATGGGATCAATTCCATTTGCAAGGCGATCTTTGACTTCTTCCGCCTCTTTACTTGTCAGCTCTCTTGAAGTTTCAGTAAAAGCAACCGTAAACAGGTTAATCATCTTATCGAACGCAGCAGGTTTAAATGTTACGCCCTGATTGATGGCATCCATCCACAATACATTCTTGTTGATATAAGTCAGAGGATTAAAGTAAACCGACAGATCTTCCCATCCGCTGTAAATCAGACCTACAGCCTTAGATTTCTTCGTCATCTCTTTATCGCACTCTCCTTTACAGCAATAATATGCTTTTTGGTATATTTCTTTTCCGTTTGGTGAGCTTTGTTCACTTCTCCAGGTAACAATTATTCCAGATGCAGGATTGGCTAACAGGTTTTCTCCACAGTGTTCGCATGATAACTCGGTTTTGGTAAAAAATTCTTTCACATTCATATTAATAATTTATTTGTTAAACGCCGCAAAGATGGCCCAAACATTCCAATTTTGCAACTAATTACTTATCTATTTTCCCATAAAAATAAATAATTAGTTTATTTTTGACTTCTCCTATCACTAACTCCCAGAGCATAAGATAATTAATTAAGAGAAAGACTGAACAGGCCCTACGGCACCTACAACAAACAAGTATTAAATAAGAAATGGAAGAACCGGTCGGGGCAATACCTAACTAAGTCGGGAATTACAACACCGACCGGTTGCTTTTAAATTTTCCTATAATTTGCTTTATAAAATAAGCCTAATTACATGGGCCCATCGTTTTGGCAGAGGACTTTTGCAACAACTATAATAAGTAGAAAATACAGTACATCATAACAAAATTAAACCCTGAATGGGCTGCGACGGCTCCCCATATTGAATCGCTGAAAAGCTTGCATTTGAAAAACACCTGACTAACAAAGAACATCGACACAACCCAAAGTACTGAAGGAATAGGAAGGAATTGCCATACCCCAAACATGTAAACAATTCCAAAATGAGCGATATGGGTTAGAGCAAAAGCCAAAGAATCAAAAACAGAAGCTTTGGTCTCTCCAAACTCAGAAACAAAGCTACCATGAATAACTCCGCGGTATAGAAACTCTTCCCCAATCGGACTGAATATCATACTTGGAATGGCTGCTATCCAAAAATAGATGAATTTGTCCTCTCCCGTTATACTGCTGGTAGGATTATTACCTCCGATATATACAAATGCATTTTCAATTGAAGTGTCGTAAAGAAAGTACAGCAAGCCAAAAATGATAAAACAACTGAGCCCTCCGAAAATAAAGGAGACAAACGGCTTCCACCATTGTGAAGGACGCTTAATCCCTATACCTTTCCGTCCATGTTTCGTAAGGAAAATAAATGGAGCAAACCACATGCACAGAAAAACAATCATGACAAGGCCATAACTTCTGGAAACATAAGATTCCAGCACAATTATAAAACGCGGTATTCCAAATAATAAAATCAGAAATACGCCCAACTTCCAATTATATCGGAAATATTGGGTCCAAAGCTTTCTAAGGCAACTTTCCATCACTAACTAATCTTTCTATGGTTAATCGCAAAAGTAATAAAATTATCTAGTCTACCAATATAATAGAAACTTCGCCTCAACCGACTGAACAAATAATTAGATATCTCATAAATATTCTACTTTTTTGTAAGAAAAAGGTTTTATCTTCGACTATAGAGTAAAACTAATACAAATGAAGTCGAACCAGAAAGAATTTCTTAAGATATTATCCGCCTATCAAATTATTATCCATAAGGTAAATCAGATTTATTTTAAATCGCAAATGGATAAAGACGACAATTTTCAGGAAGTAGTCTATCAGCTATGGCGCACCTTTCCTTTATTGCAAAACAAAAGTAAACCCGCTTCATGGTTTTATTCTGTGGCAATAAATACTTCCATATCAAAAATCAGAAAAGATAGCCGTCTTAAGTTTTGCGATAAATTACCTGACACGGAGGAGACTAATCCTGACGAGCTGCTGGAACGAAATGAAAACTATCAAAGACTTATAAATGCTCTTCATGAATTAAATGAAATTGACAGATCTATTATGCTTCTATATATGGAGGGTTATAGTTATGACGAAATAGCAGAAATAGTTGGTACAAGCAATTCCAATATCGGAATAAAGATTCACAGGCTAAAAAATCAGTTACAAAAACAATTTAAATAATAAATCCAATGGAAACAAACGACATTAAAAACATTTGGAATGAAGGAGCAGAAAAGAACATCAATCCTTATTCTGAAGAAGAACTAAGCAAAATTATTGTTAAGTCTGCCAGAAAATCGATCATGGCAATATATCCCGGAACAATTTTTCGGTTGGTTGTTATTGCTATTATAGTTTATATTGTTGCAAGAATGATTTTAACAAATCAAAATCTTGAAATGAAGCTCTTAGATACTTGTGCATTAATAATATTATCTATTTCATACTTCATTTGGGAACGTTCGGCTTATAAAATGCGAAAATTCACTAATGGCAAACCCATTAAAGAATGGTTGGAATATCGGATAAAAGAATTAGAAAAAGGAATCAACTTTAATACTAAGTATAATTGGGCTATATATGGTTGTTCTTTTCTTTGCGCAATTGGCTATTATGTCTTTTATCAAATAATAACTAACATAAAGCCCAATATTCTGTCTGTAATTGTAATTCCGATAGGAATCATTATTTACCTTTTAATAGTAAGGTATCGTTTAAACCAAAATTACAGGAAAACCCTTGAGGAGCTAAAAGATCTGTACAAACAATGTGACTGCTTATAATTTAAGGCTATTCACATGGTATGTATTATCTCAACCTAAAAGCATTATCTGTTCCAGCAACAGCCGCATTTCTGCGAATTCTTACATCAATTAATTAACTATTTTGAAAACGTTCTGCGCTGGAAAAACAAATACTTTTAGAAATATATACATATCATCAAGATACAGAATAGATTGATTACAATGAATATAACTAATACAAAAATACAAATTTCATCAATAATGTTTTGCAGATCTGTACACGAGTGACAAGGGTGTAATATAAAGGTAGCAGATAAATTAACAAAATTGCTAAAGTTAAAGGGGTTAAATAAGTAATAATGGTAGTAAACTCGGTAATCTATATACCAACAATGTGCTTTTTATTATTGAACTTTGCAGTAATACATTAATTTAAAATAAAACGCAGACTGCACTACAGATGCTGAACGTATTTTGAAAACAAAAACCAAATTTGTATGAAACAATTGATTTTAATCCTTGTATGTGTTCTGTCGGGGACATTAACACATGCCCAAGAGAAGAAAGTTTTGGTCGCGTACTTTTCCTGCACAGGAAATACCGAAACTGTGGCCAAGGCCATTGCTCAGAACACCCATGCCACATTGTATCGCATCCAGGCAGAGAAAGCTTATTCAGCTGCTGATCTAGACTGGCAAGACAAGCAGAGTCGCTGTAGTAAAGAGATGGGTAATACTACATCGCGCCCTGTACTTGCCGATAAGAATGCACAAGCAGAAAGCTACGACGTAATATTTCTGGGTTATCCCATCTGGTGGAACCAATCCCCGCGGATTATTAACACGTTCATTGAAAGCTACAATCTGAAAGGGAAGACCGTCATCCCATTTGCTACATCGGGCAGCAGCTCTATACAAAACAGTACAAACTTATTAAAAAAGCAGTACAGCGATATCAACTGGCAAACTGGGAGGTTGCTCAACAACGGCAGTCCCGATGCCATAAAATGGGCCGAAGAAGTAGTCAAAGCAAATCTATAACATTATTCTTATTTTAAAGAAGCGTGTCGTATACAACAATGCAATTAAACTATTTAAGTAATAGGAAATTATATGATTAAAAATAAGATTATTCTTGTAATAGGAACTATTATGCTTACCATGACAGCAGTAACAGCGCAATCGGATGGAGATATGTTGGTGCGTATTTCGGAAATAGAGGTTTATCCTCAGTATCTGGACGAATACCTGGAGTTTGCACTTAATGTGGGGGCTACCTCCGTGAAAGAAGAGCCCGGAGTAATTGCCATCTACCCCATGATTCAGAAGCGCGACTCGTGTCAGATACGCATCCTCGAGATTTATGCCAGTCAGGAGGCTTACCGGCACCATATCGGCACGAAGCATTTCCAGACCTACAAGCAAGGCACGCTCCATATGGTGAAACATCTAGATCTGGTGGATATGACTCCTATGAATCCTTCGGCCATGCCCGAGATATTCCGTAAATTAAAATTGATAGAAGCGGAGCAAAAAGCTCAATAACAACATGTATTATCTTGAATGTAGTTGGTTCATTAGTTGTTATGTTTAATGTGCAGATACTGCTTTAAGACCTACTATGGAACCGATCAGAGTGGTTAGAAAAAGGATTCGAAGCAAGGTTACGGGTTCTTTAAACACGATGATGCCTACTAAAACAGATCCAACGGCTCCTATACCGGTCCAAACGGCATAAGCTGTACCAATCGGCAAAGCTTGAGTTGCTTTAATTAAAAGCCCCATGCTTAAACTTACGGCTACAAAAAATCCGATATACCATAAGTACATTTCATTCCCGTTTGTTTCTTTTGCTTTTCCCAGGCAAAAGGCGAAAACGACTTCAAACAGCCCTGCAATAAATAATATAATCCAGTTCATACTTTTTTTGGGCACAAAGTAAGGAAATGGAACTGAGTGAAAATTTTACAAATGATAAAAAATGAACTGTCTATCTTATTGAAGCCCTTATTCTGCTCAAACTTACTTGAGTTATGCCCAAATAGGATGCAATGTATCCCAATGGTACGCGTTGAATGAAATCGGGATTGTTCGTAATCAGCTCTTTATACCGCTCGGTAGCTGTAAGGAATTGCTGCGAAATAAGACGTTCTTCGGTCTTCACCAATTCTTGTTCGGCCAGTTTTCGCCCCCAATTGGCGATATGGATATCCTGATCAAACAGCATCTGCAGTTTCTTACTATCCAGCTCGTAAAGCAAACAGTTTTCAAGCAATTCGATGTCTTCGTATCCTTTTTGGTTAGAAACATAGCTTTTCATGGAAATAACAGCACTCCCCTCCTTCCCAATCCAGAAGGTTGTTTCACTATCGCCTGTTTGAGCATAAGCACGAACAATCCCTTGTTTTATGAAATAAATATTTTTCTCGATTCGATCTGCACGAAGCAAAATATGTCCCTTCGGAAAACTTACTTCCACAATGTACTTTTTAAGTATCTGTCTGGATACTTCCGGCAACGGGTATAGATTATCAAGGATCTGATCTATTGTCATTTAATGCTATCTTTATTTACAATACCATAATACAGAATAATCCGGGTTACTCTACTCTGCCACGAAATAACAGGTGGCAGAGTATTTTATTGAATAGGGTTTAATTATTTACCTAATAATCCCTCGTTGTTTTTTGCAAGTGAGACTAATCCGCCCATAGCTCCCAGATTCATCGTATCTAAGGCCGAACTAGGTACAATTACCATTGAGCCTTTTTCTTTTAAACCTTCGTAAAGCATATTCATACCTCTAAGATGTAATGCTACAGGATTATCTATATACCTTTTGCTTGCTTGTTCAAATTTCTCCGCAATCTCTGTCTCGGCTGTTCCTAATATTACGCGGGCTCTTCTTTCACGCTCGGCCTGGGCCTCTTTACTCATAGCATCGGCCAAGGCCTGAGGTATGGCAATGTCGTTTATACCTACCGTTTGACAGGTGATACCCCAGGGACTGGTATTTTTGTCTAAAACCAGTTGCAAATCTTCGGCTATTTTATCCCGTTCCTGTAATAGTGCCGATAATTCGTGTTTACCGATTGTATCTCTCAAGCCTGTTTGAGTAATATGCTCAATCGCTTTTTGATATTCCTGTACCTCCAAAGCGGCTTTTTCTACATCCCAGACTGTCCAGTAAACAACGGCATCTACATTTACCGGTACCGTATCTTTTGTAAGGGTTTGTTCCGCTTTAAAAGCGCTTACCCGTACCCGCTGATCTATATAGGTGGATACGCTATCTATAATAGGGATAATCATAAACGGACCGGGACCTTTTAAACCTTTGTATTTTCCCATACGTAACACCACAGCCCGTTCCCATTGGTCGGCTATCCGTATGGAGGAAGCGAATAACACGGAAAAAGAGATCAGAAATAGCAAAACCGGAATATTTACGATTTGCGTGATAAACAAAACGGCCGATACGATAAGTAATATCAGCAAGGTGATTAGTGAGATAGGATTTACCCATCCATTGATTTTTTCATTTGTTGTCATACTTTTTGATTTTTAGAAGTTTCGATATTCTTTAATTCCTGTATAATTTCATTAAGGCTAAAACCGTAACTAAGTGAAACCGAAGAAAACTGTACGCAAATCTCCTTAAGTTTATCTTCCCTTTCATTCTCTAGTACCACATGATCTGTCTGATTGATGAAGGTACCAGAGCCTTGCTGTGTCTCTAAAATATTCTTTATCTCTAATTCTTTATATGCTTTGGATACCGTATTGAGGTTTACCTTCAACTCTACAGCCAGCGCTCTTACTGTAGGTAGTTGCTCGCCCAGTTTAAGCTGACCGGATGCTATCCCAAATCGAATCTGATCAATAATCTGACGGTATACAGGAACACCACTGGAATAATCTAATAAGAACTTGATCATATGCTTATGTATTATATTATATGTATATTGTACTATTTCTATATGACAAAGATACAACAATATTTATTCGTCAAACTTTTTTGCAAGTTTTTTTTATAAAAAAAATAAAGATAAAGGTATACGACGGTTTAGTCCACGTTATGTAAGGGGATGGAGATAAAATAGACTCACACACAAGGTAGGGTATTCCAAGGGGTTTTGAAAAATATAGCTGTTATTGCACAATGTAACAAGCCGGCAAACTAAAAACTGCACAACAGATTGTACAGTTTTTAGTTTGCCGGCAATTATTCCTTTGCTGGCGGGTACGGAAAGAACTTTATAAGGTGTTATTTAACCGGATAACCAACGGGATTATTCATCAACGGGATTTGAGAGTCCTTTAATTTGAGGGCTTTTCGTAGTCCGGCCTGGTCCATAGATGCACGGGGCACGGTGCTTAGTCCGGCTCCGGCACAAAACAGGTTGATGTTTTGCGAAACTATACCGGCATCCATTGCAGCCATCATCCGGGTATGCTCCTTCTCTTCTCCAAAACGGGATAAATCCGAAACTAACAACAGGCAGGCAGGTGCTTTATTCACAAAATCCTGCCCTCCGGCCAGCAAGGGTCTGTAATCTCCCTTGGCCACAGGCTTTAGGGTATGAGCCTTGGCATCGTACAGATAGGCCCCTTCTGCAAGGACCACATACACGTCGATGTCTTGTTTATTTAATGCCGAAGGTGCGGTACGCATCCCCTTATCGGCCCGGTTTACACCATTGGCGGCCCACAAAAGGTCCGAAAGGTCTTTAACAGATAGCTTTTTATTGGCAAAAACACGGTCGGAATGCCTGTTGGCAAAAGCCTGCATCATGGAACTACCCCTGGTTTTATCGGGTGCAAGTAACTTTATTTCTTCCAGGCCCTGAGCAGAAAGACCGAAAGAAAAACAACACGCCAAAAAGATTACAACATACAGCTTCATACCTAAATGATTTTAGTGGTTAAACAACAAATATAGGAAATAAAAAGAAAAGCAGATTTACGTTTTCTTAATACTTACTATAGAAAATAAAAGATTTGATAATGAATAATAACTAATCTAAGCAAAACGTTAGCCTTCTTTAACCGAAATAATAGATACACACTAGTTAATCATCGTATATTTGCCAAAAATGAATTTATAAGTTCGCAAACCCAGTATTCACCTTATTTATTATTTAAATGAAAAAATTAATCCTTTGTTTTTTGACGACTCTGCTTATTCCATTGTTAGCCCAGGCGCAATCGGATGTTAACTCACCCTACTCCATAAAAGGACAGGTAGTAGATTCCCTTACAAATGAAACAGTGCCCTATGCAACCCTGTCGATCGCTGTAAGCAGCACGCCCCATAAGGCTGAAAAACTACTGGCTTGCGACATAGACGGGAAGTTTGAAACCGTGTTGAAAACACCGGGCACTTACATCATCACCATGCAATCTATCGGCAAGGCTACCACCAAAACACAGTTCACCCTTACCGAGGCTAAGAAAAAGATGGACCTGGGCAAGTTGTACATGACCGAAGACACAAAGCGGTTGGGCGAAATTACAGTTACCGCCCAGAAACCTTTGGTGAAGGTGGAAGTAGACAAGATAACCTACAACCTGGATGAAGACCCGGAAGCTGTAACCAGTAACACACTGGATATGCTTCGCAAGGTTCCGATGGTTACGGTAGACGGCGATGACAAGATTCAGCTGAAAGGATCGGGTAATTTTAAAATCTATATGAATGGCAAGCCATCCAATCTGATTTCAAACAACCCGGGCGATGTCTTGAAAAGTATGCCGGCCAATTCAGTAAAAAACATTGAAGTGATAACCGAACCCGGGGCCAAATACGATGCCGAAGGGGTTGGGGGTATTATCAACATCATCACAAAAAGTGCGCTGCAGGGATACACCGGAACCGTACGTGCCAGCGCGGGTTCATTGGGTACCGTTGGCGGTGGTGCCTACGTTACCGCCAAGATTGGAAAACTGGGGATAACAGGCAATTATAACTATCATTACCGTAACAGTCCGTATAACGACTATAACTCGTATCGCGAGAACTTTAACAGCTCCGAAATGAAGTACCTTACGCAAGATGGTAAATCGAAGAATAAAGGTCCCGGTCAGTATGGCTACCTCGAGCTGAGCTACGAAATTGACACATTGAACCTGCTTAGCCTTTCGGCCAACCGCTTTGCCGGACGCTCACGCAGTTTGTCGGAAACCAACGAACTGATGCGCAATGCTGACGAGGATCCTGTATATCAGTTTACCCGTAACAGCAATGCACGGTATACCTATGGTGGAAACGAAGTAAACCTGGACTTCCAGCACTCTACTTCCCTGAAGGATGAATTGCTTACCATTTCGTACAAGTTTAATGATTCTCCCAACGGAAGCAGCAACAATACCGAAATAGATGGTATTCTGAACTACAACGACCGTTTGGAACGTACAAACAACGATGCTTCCACCAGCGAGCATACCGGACAGGTAGACTATACTCGTCCGCTTAGCAAAACCCAGTCCCTCGAGGTTGGAGCCAAGTATATTCTCCGCCAGAGCGACAGTGAAACAGAACGTTTTATCGATGACAAGCCGATAACCGATATCAATGCCGACTTTAACCATACCCAGCATATCTATTCCGGTTACGGAGGGTATAACGTGAAGTTTAAAAAAGTAGCATTCAAAGCCGGTCTGCGCGCCGAAGGTACCAGTCTGAAGGTGAAGGGCGACAATGAGTTTAGTGCCGACTATTTTGATTTGGTTCCCTCGGCTACCTTGTCGTACCAGGTTAACATGAGTCAGAATATCCGTCTGGGTTACAACATGCGTATTCAGCGTCCGGGTATCTGGTACCTGAACCCCTATGTAAACACTACCGACCCGTTGAATATAAGCTATGGTAATACGGAGCTTGATGCGGAGAAGAGTCACAACATCTCCTTTAACTACAGTATGTTCACACAGAAATTAAATGTGAATGCCAGTGTTAACTACTCATTTGTAAACAACGCTATCGAGCAGTATACCTTTATCGCTCCCGATAAACCCGGAGTTACGCAGACTACCTTCGACAATATCGGTAAGAACCGAAACATCGGTCTCTATCTTTACGGCAGCTGGAATCCGGTTAGTGTGTTCCGTGTTTACCTGAACGGGGGAATGGACTACCGGGATATGAAAAGTGAAAACTGGGGAAATAACAGTGGGTTCAACTACCAGGCTTTTGCCGGTATCCAGTACACGTTGCCCAAGGATTTCCGTATCAACCTGAACGGTGGTTACTATGCTCCGCGTATCCAACTGCAGGGAAAATCGTCTGCGTTTTATTATACAGGAATTACTCTTAATAAAGATTTCTTAAAAAAGAAACTTACCGTATCTTTGTCGTGTCAGGATCCGTTATGGAAGACAAAAGAGATGAAGTCGACCACCCAGGATGCAAACTTTTACAGACAGAATATCAACCGGATGAGCGGACGTAGCTTTTATGTGAATGTTTCCTGGCGTTTCGGAGATTTGAAGAGTGCCATTAAGAAAGTTAAGCGCGGTATTTCCAACGACGACATGAAATCCGGAGGATCCGGACAAAGCACTGAAGGAGGTGGCGCATAAACAAGTTGATTTTACATGAAACCACATCGCTTTGATAACCTTATTCTGATTGGATTGTTTGTTGCAGGCAGCTTTTTGTATTTCGACCTGCATTACAGGTACTGGTATCACTTTATGGAACAGTTTGTTTTGTTTCTGTACACCAATGCCTATTTTACGGATTTGATTCATACACCCGGGGGACTTACCGAATATCTGAACGGGGCTTTGATGCAGTTTTTTGTGCTGCCTCATGTTGCTCCGGCTATTCTGGCCCTCGTATCATTACTTATAGCGGTATCCGCCCTTCTGTTTTACAGAAGGTGCGGATACCTTTTTTCTGCCTTGTGGTGCCTTGTTCCGGGCTTCCTTTTCTGGATATTCCCACCCGAATCGCTAAGTGTGCCAATATCCATACTCACCGGATTGGTGGTTGCTCTGGGTTACAGTTACTCGCCTGCCGGTTACCGGCGTTTTCTGTTGGCTGCGGGATTGCTGACCGCTTGTTATCTGTTGGCTGCTCCGGCTCATCTGCTGGCAGCGTGCTTGATGGGATTTTACGAAATCAGCAAGCCAGGTAATAAACAGAAATTTGTTACGGCACTGGCTTATTTTGCATTGGCTCTGCTGTTGCCTCTTCTTGCCATGCGTACCCTGTTTGTGGTTCCCATGGAGGAGGCTTTCTTTAGCCGTTACCTGTACCATCCCGAATATCCTCAGCCGTTGTCGTTCCGTATAATCGGATGCTCACTCCCACTCCTGTCCATTCTGTTGTATGGATTACGGAAATGGCAGTCCCACTTCAAGTACAAACGGCTATTGTGTTATTTGCTTCTTACCGGTGGTATCGCATTGGGTATACTGTATGGAGGTCGCCCCATCGAGCAGACCTACCGCTACGATTACTATGCACGTACAGGCAACTGGCAAAAGATTATAGAGCATGCCGGCAAGCATCCGGTAAAGGACCTCAATGCGCTGGTTTACCTCAACCTGGCTTTGTCGCATACCAACCAGTTGGGGAACCGGCAGTTTGATTTCCCGCAGGCGGGGGTATCCGGACTTATTCCGCAGGATCCGGTAACCCGACTGGATCTGATTGCTGCCAGCGAGGTGGCCTGGCAAATAGGGCATATCAACAGTTCGCAGCGCTATGCCTTCGTGGGAGTGCTGAGTTCGGAACGAAGGGTGCAAAGCCGACTGATGACGCGCTTGGTTGAAACGTATCTTGTGAATGAGGAGTACGGTGCTGCACGGAAGTACATCACCATCCTCGAAAATACATTGTTTTACCGGGATTGGGCCCGTAAGATGCGGGGATTGCTAAAGGAGGATACCGCCGGAAAGACTCCCTGGATTACCGAAAAGCGGAAGGTGAATGTGGTGACCGACAATCCGTTTGATCCTGCTAAAGCATTACCCAATGCCCTGGGCTACCTGTTGGACGATCATCCCGACAACCGGCCGGCGCTGGAATATGCCCTGTCGTACCTGCTTTTATATAAGGACCTGACCGCTTTTATGCAATATATGCAGTCGGCCCAAAGTCTGTATACAAAACTTCCCATCCATTATCAGGAGGCGATCTGTATTTATTATGCCACGGTGGAGTCCAATCCCGAAGCTTTCAGCTCGTATGGAATTGACCGGTCCGTATACGAACGGTTTATCAAGTTCTGCAGTGTGGCGGGCAACGGTCCCAAAGCGCTTCAGCAGGAATTCGGGAATACATATTACTATTACGCTCAGTTTGAAGAAACTCCTCAAAGGAACTAAGGATGAAAAGAATGAAAACACGCCACTTTATACTTGCCGGATCGGTCGTTGTTGTGCTGTCGGCTGGACTGTTGATTGGTAGCTCGCTTCAAAAAAGTTATCCAGAAAATGCCGTAACAGAGAGCCAGTATCCGGATCTGTACCCCGATTATATCGGTGTATCCGTACCCTCCAACATAGCTCCGCTTAATTTCAAGTTAGATGCCGTATACGACAAAAGCTACGTAAAGGTTACCAACAGGGATCAAAGCAGGCTGATGGAATGTTTTGGCTCTCACAAGGTGCAGTTTGACATGGCTGACTGGCACAACCTGTTGCAGGCATGTGCCGGCGATTCGCTGGGGATTGAAGTCTCCGCCCGTTCCAAACAGCAGTGGACCACCTGGAAGAAGTTTGCCATCTATATCAGCAAGGATACAATAGACCCCTATATGGTTTATCGCCTCATCGAGCCGGGATACGAGAAATGGCACATTGTTGGGATTTATCAGCGTAATCTGGAGACATTCCACGAAAAGCCTGTCATCGAGAATAAGCTAACGGGATACAACTGCGTGAACTGTCACTCATTCTGCAACGGGAATCCCGACCGGATGATGTTTCATATGCGTGCCGACAATGGGGGGACCTACATCGTATCCGATGGGGAGATTGAGAAGCTGAAGACCAAAACAGATCAGACCGTAAGTAACCTCACCTACCCCTATTGGCACCCTTCGGGCAGATACATCGCGTCGTCTGTAAACACGATCCGGCAATTCTTTCATGCTGTTCCGGGTAAAAAGATGGAGGTATTCGATGCCGAATCGGATGTGGTGGTGTATGATGTTTCCAAGAAAGAGATTCTATCGAAGTCGTCGCTTATTACCAAGGATGCCTACGAGACCTTCCCCTCATTTTCGGCCGACGGCAAGTGGCTTTATTTCTGCTCGGCCCCTGCCTTGAAGATGCCCGAAAAGTACAACCAGCTTCGTTACAGTCTGTGCAGGGTGCCCTTCGATGCTGCCAACGGAACCATCAGTTCGCAGGTAGACACCCTGGTACGTGCCGATTCCATCAGTGTATCCTTCCCCCGCATGTCTCCCGACGGGAACTTTATGATGTATACAGAAACAGCTTACGGTCAGTTTCCTATCTGGCACGAGGATGCTGAGATACGAATGATCGACCTCCGATCGGGCAGGCAAACGGAGATGGGACAGG
>Ga0074193_1002545_pt1 | contig 16112 bp, 16 predicted proteins | sample EPASupsiteHSE605_FD_64523 | JGI IMG/M metagenome (GOLD analysis project Ga0074193, IMG submission 64523) | Bioremediated contaminated groundwater from EPA Superfund site, New Mexico - Sample HSE6-05 | ecosystem: Environmental > Aquatic > Deep subsurface > Groundwater > Contaminated ... | reverse complement strand
TAATGGAAAACAGCATAGGTCTGAAAATTCTGTTAAACCCCTAACTGAAGCAGATGTTCCTTTGTTTTTTTGTGTTGACTTTTTAAAATGATTTTTATGCAACACTAATGATACAAATCATATTAAATGGTTTGATCTTGCGCGGACAAAACTTTTCCGTGAGGCAGAGTTTGAGATGCAGAAGTGGGAAGCATCAGGGATTCTTCTGCCATTAGTTGTGTGTCATTGCGAGTACAAAGCTTCTACTGCATTTGACGATCTTTTAGAAATAACTGCGGCTGTAGAAGAGATAAAAGGCAAAGTTATTACAATTACTTATGAAATAATAAATATAGAGACAGGTAAGCTTATTGCTACAGGTCTGACCAAGCAGGTTACATGCGATGAAAATTCAAAATCATTTATTTTAAAAGACAGATACCCTAAACTCTACAAGAATTTAACTGAATAACTAAACCTAAACCAGAATATAATAGAGGTATAGTATAGTATAGTACCGTACCACAATAGCTTGTTGTTTTAAAAGTGATAAAAACAACAAATTGAAGGTGATATTAATGAATCGAACCAAATTGATAAATAAACAGGGACTTTCCGAAGAGCAGTTTTTAGCAACCTACGATGCGAGTAAATATGAGAGACCATCTTTAACAGTAGATATGCTTATTTTTACAGTGATTGAAGAACAAGTAAAAAATTACAGGAAGTTGCCAGAGAAGGTGTTGAAACTGCTTCTAATTAAAAGGGGTGATCATCCATATTTGGGTCAATGGGCACTACCAGGTGGTTTTGTAAAAACATATGAAAGCTTGGATGAAGCAGCACTAAGGGAACTAAAAGAGGAGACTAACATTGATGATATATATATGGAGCAACTTTATACATGGGGAGATGTAGCCAGAGATCCACGCACAAGAGTGGTAAGTGCTTCCTACATGTCACTTGTCGACAGCTCAACACTTGATATCAAAGCTAGTGATGATGCTGATGATGCAAAATGGTTTTCTATTTCATGTAAATTTTATCAGGAGCAAAGGAATGTAACTGAAAGAGGATATATTTTACAGCGGCTGTTCAAATTGAGCTTGTCAAATGAAGGTATTAATCTATCTGCCATTGTAAAGACCGTAAAGATTGTTGAAGGGAAAGTAACAAAAACAGAAAGAGAAGTTGTTGAATCGGATGGAATAGCCTTTGACCATGCAAAAATTATTGAATATGCAATTGAAAGGCTAAGAATGCGAATGTCAAGAAAAAAGTGAGCCATTCGCCAGAAAAAAATTGAGCCACTGGCGCTAGGAAAAAGGTGATCCACTTTTGGGAAAACGCCGAAAAAACATTGAGCCACTTTCTTGTGAAAAATTAGGCCAGCAAAACCAATTCAGAGTAACCCGGCTGTTACTGCTAACACATAATGTCCAGAAATAAACGGTGGGGTAAATGTTCATACTACAAAACAAGTGTAATTTTGTTGTCATAGTGTCCAAAAATGTAACCACTATAACAAAGATATCATGTCTTAAAGGATTAACCTTGCCCTTGTTCCGGGATGTAAACCAACTTTATTGCCAATATCATCTTTGAGATACCAACCATGCTCGTCTTTTGCTACTAACCCGGGCAGCCAATTTCCATTGAAAAATACAGCTATTCTATGATTTCTAAGCAAACAGGAAGCTTCATCAGTTATTGTTAGAGCACTGCTTTTCGTAGTTTTTAGTATTCCTTCCGGAGCATAACTGGCTAATTTTTTGAACTCATAATCGCTGATCTCACCTGCAGCCACCATCTTCTCCAGCATCACCAAATAGTTTTGTCCAAGGTATTTAGATTGGGATTTTACTTTACCATCCTTGCCTATATAGCGCCGTTCCAGGTAAGCATAACGTCCTTTCCAGCGAATAAACAATTTTCTTTAGCCCTCCAGGGAGTGTCTATAATATTAGGCACTATTAATTATCTTTGTATACTTCAACGATAATATTTTTCTTCTCTGCCGGATGGCGGCGTTGGCTGAAGCTGAAAATTCTCCCAGAGCTCAACTTTGGCCCACCAAGATCAGGGCCATGGGACTCTGGGTATTGAGTTTTACAGACGCATGTTCAATATTTTTGAGTTACTCCTGCTCAAAGAAATCCTGATATTTTGAATAAGCAGGGTAATCGGAAAAATTTTCGTAAATATCGCTGTGGAGGTCAAAAAACGGTTTTGGTTGTTCTGGGGGAGTCAGGCTGTTTACCTGCTTACGCAACCTAACAACCATATTCTCAAGAGTTCTTGTGTAGCAAAGCAGGGCTTTGATAAGCTCTGCGGTTCCCTGCTCCTCAATCATAGTTAGCATGTCATCATCATAAATCGGCTCTTTGTAATCGATTTTTCTCTGCATATACACCAACCTCGTTTCCTTTTGATAATGTCTGTTCCAAGCGGTAAGAATCCTTGACATTCATGTTTAGTATGTGCGACCGGAAAGTCACCCTGTCAATTAAAGCTGCAACCATGATTTCATTTTCAAATAGCTCTGTCCAGCTTGAGAACTCAAGATTGGTGGTCACAATGACACTGGCCCTCTCAGAGCGTTCCGATATCACCTGAAACAGCATCTCGGATTGATAGCGGTTAAAGGTAAGATAGCTGAGTTCATCAATAATCAGCAAGTCAAGCTTTGCAAGGCTTTTTTCAAGCTTTGACAGCCGGTGAAACTGAGCAGCTTCAGCTAGTTCGTTTGCAAGGTTTATTGCCGTATAAAATTTGACGTTAAATCCGGCGTAACAGGCTTTCATACCTAGTCCTACGGACAGATGAGTTTTCCCAGCTCCGGGATTGCCTATCATTACTACGTTTTGACGATTTTTTATGAAATCACAAGCTGCTAGCTCCCATACGAAGGATTCTGATACATGCTCGAGCCTATCGTACTTAAATTCGTCAAGGGTCTTCATCACAGGGAACCCGGCATTTTTAATCCTACGTCTTTGCCCTGCCTCCTGCCGCTGCAAAACCTCAGACTTCATAAGCTCGCACAGGAAGCTGTCGTATCCGTCGCCAGGGGATAGCTGCCTCACAATATTTTCATAACCTACAAATGTCGGCGTTTTAAGTTGCTTTGCATAAAGCTTGATGGTCTCTCTAACGGGGTTTATTTCGCTGGGGTGTGCCCCATTCATACTGCAGCACCCCTATCCATTAGAGCATCATACTTTTCAAACTGCGGTTTTGAAACTTTGACATCTATCAGCGGATGAATTTTTACCGGTGTATTTACCGGTATCAGATACGCTAGTATCTGTTCCACCGATATTTCAGGGCCTTGTATACAGCCTATAGCTGCCATTAGCTTGTCTTCACCATAGTCAACATACAATCTTAAAAGCTTCACCATTTCCCGCGGCCCAGACAACCGCCTGCCTATCTCAAGCAGTTCAGCGGATATGTTGCTCTTTACAGGCTTTGCGTTAAATACGCTGCGGGGTCGTTTTTCTATAAGATCTATGTAATGCTCCAGCCGGTATATGGTTTGCCCTCTTTCATAACAGCGGGGGTATCTAGCTATCCCGGTATTCCGATACATCATCACAACCTCGTTGCCATAACCCTTGATGCTGACTTCTTTTCCGGCGTACTTTATAGGCACAGAGTAGTGGTTGTAGTCAAATCGTACCGTCGAAAAATCGTTAACTCTTGCTGTTATGCACTTGCTTGGGTCAAACTTATATCGGGGCAGTGGGGTCATCCTTACCCTGGCGGTCTTTGCCATCTCACCGACAGTCTGCTCTCTGCCAGCTATCTTATGCTCGCGGTATTTAAGGCATCTGCGCAATATTTCGGAGTTTAGTTGGTCAAATGTATCCACCCTTGGTATTGGCACTAATATATTCCGCCTAACCCAGCCCACAAGCCCCTCGACCAATCCTTTTTCATGACCTGCGGCTATGTTGCAGAAATCACATTGGAAGGCATAGTGGGCGGCTAATGCCTTGTATCTGTCCTGTACTTTTGCGTGAGCGCCAAAGCCATCCTTTACCGCCACCTTTGCGTTATCGAATATCACACGCTTTGGGGCTCCCTCGAAATATTCAAATCCAGCAATTTGGCCTTCGAGAAAGCTTTCCTCATTCTGACGGTAAAACCCTATGCAATATATATCTGCACCATAACACTCCCGCATACAAAACAAGTTCACTTTTATCTTTTTGCCAGCGAGATAAATTGTTGCCTCACCCCAGTCTATCTGTATTGCTTCTCCGGGTTCAAATGATAATGGCACAAACACCTTTGCCTGCTTGTCCTTAAGTTCAGCTACTAGCTCTCTTACTGTCGATTCTCCACCCCTAAAGCCCTTTTCATCCACGAGCCGGTCAAATATCCGCCTGGCTGTGTGCTTTTGTTTTTTGATGTTCTCTACCTCATCACAAGCAAGGCAGTCCTGTATAAACTTCATCACCTCGTCAGTTACAACATACCGTTGACGACCACTTACTCCTTGTCGTTCCCAGGGCACTTGCGAACCTTCATAATACTTCTTGACAGTGTTGCGCGATATCCCAAGTATTTTAGATATAGCCCTCTGCGATCTACCTTCATGTTCATGCAGATACCGTATCTTTTCATAAAGATCCACCTCTATTGACACCCTTTCGCCCCCCGTATATCAGCCTTCCTTTTCTTCTGAATTATACGGGTTTTTTTATTAGAAGTGGCTCACTTTTTTCCTGGCGTTTCCTTTATTTTTGGCTCACTTTTATTGTAGCGTTTATAGCCACCTTCAGGAAGAAGAGTAGATACACCAATTTTAGAACCTGTTCCGGACAAGGTAAGAACTATCCAAAGTAATATGATTTTTATTGAGAAAAACAGTTTGCCGCCCGCCATAATAAATCGCCTGATGCGCATAGCTGCTTTTCAAAACCCGGAATTCTACAAAGCTCAAGCAATGCGCTTGCCAACATTCGGCAAGCCCCGGGTAATTGCGTGTGCGGAAGATTATCCCAGGTATATTGGGCTGCCCCGGGGCTGCTTGGATGAAGCGATGGAAATGCTGACAGCGTATAAAATTAATGTGGAACTAGAAGACGAACGTTTTGTTGGCAACATCATAGATGTTACTTTTACAGGAGAACTTTCTTCTTTACAGCAAACGGCTGCAAAAGCTCTATTGTCTAATGAGAATGGTATTCTTTCTGCAACTACTGCCTTTGGTAAGACTGTCGTAGCTGCTTGGCTTATTGCTGCCCGTAAAGTGAATACGCTAGTATTAGTTCACCGCAGGCAACTTATGGATCAATGGAAGGAGCGGCTGGCTGCTTTCCTGGATGTGCCGCCAAAGTCCCTTGGGCAAGTTGGTGGCGGCAAAGATAAACGAACCGGTATCATAGACATCGGAATCATCCAAAGCTTAAGCCGCAACGGTGAAGTTAAAGACCTTGTAGCCGAATATGGACAGGTTATTATTGATGAGTGCCATCATCTATCTGCATTTAGTTTCGAGCAAGTGCTAAAACAGGTTAGGGCTAGGTATGTATGTGGCTTAACAGCGACGCCCGTTCGCAAAGACGGCCATCACCCGATTATTATGATGCAGTGTGGTCCCATCCGCTTCCGGGTGGACGCAAAAAAACAGGCAGCCTCCCGGCCTTTTGAACATATCGTTATTCCGAGGCACACAAAATTGGGGATGCCCTTTGAAATCAGCAATTCGGGTATCCAGGAAATCTATACGGCTTTGGTTGTGGATGAATGCCGCAATGATTTAATCTTTGATGATCTCCTATTGACTTTAGAGGCGGGTCGCTCACCCCTTTTGTTGACCGAACGAACGGAGCATGTTGACTATTTTGCCAGTCGCCTCAAGGGTTTTGCCCGGAATGTCATAGTCCTGCGGGGTGGCATGGGAAAAAAACAACGAAAAGCTTTAGCAGAACAACTCGCAAGTATTCCAGATCAGGAGGAGCGGGTTCTTATTTCCACCGGGCGCTATATCGGAGAAGGTTTTGATGATGCCAGACTGGATACCCTTTTCCTGGTTATGCCCATTTCCTGGCGAGGTACATTGCAGCAGTATGCGGGACGATTGCATCGTTTGCATGATAATAAGCGAATCGTCCAGATTTATGATTACATTGATGTCAATGTGCCTATGCTGATGCGCATGTATGAGAAGAGGGTTAAAGGTTACACCGCGATTGGTTATAGAATACGGGTAAAAGAGGAGACATGAGTTTAGGTAATAGAGGATCCAGAGCAGGCCGTTCAGAAGGAGCGACCGCTGCCAGTATGGCTGTACAGCGCTGGCAAAGTGCGGCAAGATTTGCGCCAGTAATATGGTTTTTTGGGGTGATACAAAATGCAGATGCAAACAATGAGTCTTAGTCAGCTTCGAAAAGCTGGCTTAGCAGCCCTGTCAAAATCCCTTGGACCTGCAGGAATGGCTCAATTTATCTAGCAGTATGACATAGGAACAGGTGATTATACAAAAGATAGAAGTAATTGGCTTGATGATATGAGTCTGGATGAAATAATTCTAAGTATTAATAAAGTGCGAAATGATAAGAAGGAAAAATAATAGGCAGGTTTCTATTGGAATAAACTGGTCAAGTGACAAGGCATGCCTGGCTTACATTACACTCATATCATGTGGACAGGGCTTCATGTAACTTTGAAGAAGGTGCTTTTTAGATCATGTTTGTCCGCTGTTGATTTGAAACGGTACGGCCCGCCTCCACCAAATTTTAACATATATGAGCGAGTAGTATTTCTACTCGCTTTTTTCATGTCTGTTTGGTTACGATGTGGGTAGTTTAAAAGCCACAATCCCTTGTAGTAAAAGGAATGCGGCTTCTTTGTTTTTGTAACCATAAAAAATCGCTATGGTTATCTATCGGGTGGTAGCTTACTCGCTCTTATCTACAGTTGAACTGTAGCTTCCAAAAGGGTTTACAAAATAACAAACCCGCTCCAACAAAACGGGAGCGGATAGGCTGTCCATCTCTGATAAACGTCTAACAACCAGATTCATCTTGTAATTATTTGTGCTCTTATCTAAACGGATGGATAGAATAAATTTTTTAAGCAGGTTCCATTGAATATCAGGTGGTTCTATCTTTATCCTTCGGCTGGTGTCTCTGATAATGTAACGCAGTGCTTCAAGTTCCTGAGGGCCGACTTCAGATCGCTTAAGTTGCTTCTTTAACTCATTTAGTTGTTTTTCCATTTGTTCTTTTTCGGTGGCCATTTCAGAAATACCTTGGCCCGCTGATTCAACTGGGACTGTTTCCTTAAGGTGATTTATCCTTTTTTCGATATATTTAATTCCTCCCTCAATTTCGGATATTTGAGAGGTAAGCTCCTTATTGGCTTTTTCGACAAAACGATCAATCTCAAATTCGAGTGTTCCTGGCTCCAGTAACTGGGTTAGCTCATTGATAAAAACATCCAGTATCTTTGCTTCTATGCGGTCCTTTGGTGCCGGATTTCTTTTGCATGTTACCGGGCCTTTCCTCTGGTATGTGCCACAGTGATAATATCTTGTATAGCCGCGAGATTTTAAAGTATTAGAACCGGTAACCATTTTGTTGCTGCAATCTGGGCATAACAAAAGCCCTCTCAGTATGAAAGGGCTGATTTTAGAGGCTTTTTTAATCGCTTCAGTATTATTTGTTCTGTCTATACTTCTTTTCTTGACCGCTTAAAATAAGTCTCGTATAATCAGCGGTTCATGAGCGTTAGCAGTGACTATCCATTCATTCTTTGGCCGTTTCTTGACACCGTTTGTTGCATAGTCCTTTTTATTCCAGATTCTTTGGCCGATATAGACCTCATTATGCAGGAAGTGCCAAATAGTAGTATAACTCCAGGTCGTTCCAAGTCTTGTGGGTGTTCCACGGTTGTTAAGAGTGTTGGCAATAGCCTTGTACCCCATGTTCTGATTAACATACATATCAAATATCTCTTTGACGACAGGGGCTTCGATCGGATGGGGTTCCCACACTGTCTTAGGATTTCCACGTCCATCCAATACTTGCTTTGGTTGATAACCATATGGAGCGGCCCCACCATTGTGATAACCTCTTCTGGCATTCTCAGTCATCCCTTTTAGCGTTTCGTTTTTGAGGTTCATATTATAGAATTCTGAAATGACCTCCAGCATTCCCTCTAATAGAAAGCCGTGAGGTGTTTCTGAGTCAGTTTGTTCGGTGACAGAATGAACGTGTACTGCGAGCTTTTTAACTAGGGCTTTGTACACTACATGGTCTTCTCTAGATCTGGAGAAACGGTCAAACTTATGCACTACTATGGCGTCAAAATGTCGGTTCTGTTTTTTTGCTATGGCAATCATCTTTTGGAATGCTGGTCTGTCAGCGGTTTTGGCGGATTTTCCTTCATCCAGGTACTCAGCAACTATTTTCCAGTCTTTGTCCTGGCAGTATTTACGGATTGCTTTTAGCTGGGCAGGGATGGACAGCTCTTTTTCTGCTTGCTCTTTACTGGATAATCTGGCGTAAGCGGCGACTCAGAGTTGGGTCATGTGTTACCTCCTCGTGAAAAATGAAAACTCCCGTAGGCTTGATGGCTTACGGGGGTTCGTCATTACTTTTCTTATACCGGAAAAAACAATCCCTAATGTAGCCCCTCCTTTTTGGACTTTGTTTTTATCCGCTTTTTTTGGAAAATTAGATGAATTTTTCTATAAAAAACCATTATAATAAAATTAATGACAATCTTGGAAATGGAGGGTTAATATGCATGAATATGAATTTTTTTTAGAGCTCTTTACAGAGGATGACCTGCGAAGTTATGCCAGAAAACTTGGTGTAACCAACTGGGGCAACACCCCAATAAATAAAATACCACTACCAATACTTAAAAAACAAATTAAAAAAGCCTTCGAAGTCGGAATTAATAAAAGACGAAGTCCTATAAATGTCCGTGAGCAGCTAAATAATATCGGCACCGTGACGATCCTGCAATACGGTCTCCCCCAGTTAATGGGCGAAGAACTGTTAATAGAATGTGCTTCTCGGGAGGATATACCCGAACACAAGTTATTGGCCTACCTTTATGTCTGCGATGAGGAATTATACAACAAAAAAATGATAGAGTGGCTAGAAAAAGGAGGTAAGGTCGACGAACGGTTATTTGAAAAATACGCAACAGAAATGACTCAGGATGAATACCTGCTGAAGATGTTTAAGCCTGAACGGTTACTGGCGGGAACGGTTTCAAAGGAAATCATCAAAAGCATAGAGGACATAGAAGTGCCGGAACATATAAATATTGAAGAAATTGTTAAACTTAAAACACCTTCAAATAAATCTGGAAAAATGCTACAGCTGTTCCTGAAGTCCGAAGAAGGAAAAAAAAATCCCTACTACAGGGATTTAGTTGCGGGTTTTGCAACATGGGCACTAGTGAAGGAGCGGGACCTTGTAATAGAGAATTTGCAAGAACTAAAAAAACAGAACAAGGAGTTGGAGGACAGAAATATTGAGCTGGATCGCATTGTGTCACGGTTGCAGGAAAAACATGGAAAAAATAATAAAATCATAACTACGCAACTGGATATAATTAAAGAGCTTAAATCTAAAACACAGGAACTCACAACCTTTGCTAATGAAACAAAAAAACTCAAAGATGAAATCGTTCAAGAAAGAAACTTGCTGGTTAAGGAAAACGCTAATTTAAAGAAAGAACAGGACGATATTTTTAAACTCCTTAAAATCACCCCCGGGGTTAGCCTTAAAAAAACAGTTAAGACCATAACGGAGCAGGCAGAACTGTTAAAGTCAATCATGCCGAACCCCGATTATATTGTAATTGCTGCCGACCCTAAATGGTATTCCGATATACCGACCTTTATACCAAAGGACTGCATTGTTAGCATAGATGACTGCCTGCACAATTTGTGGTGTGAGAAAAATCAAGGAAAAATTTTATATCTCCATAGACAGTCTTTTGGTAGCACCAAGGACTTCGAAAACAGCTTTAATTTATGTCTGGAAAAATATATGAATCCGGTGGAGATTAACGCTACTGATCCGGTTGAATGGTTAGGAGAAATTATTCGGAAGGAGATAAGATAATGACCGTGGATACCCTCACCAGAAGCGACATTGAGAATATCAAGAAGATTGTGGTCTTAATGACTATTACTGTGGATGGGGAAAAGGCCAAATTATCCTATGATGGCACTTCAATATCCTATCACAAGCATTATCCTAAAGTTCCAGACCAAATCATTATGTATATGACTCCATTATCAGACCTGCCTTCAAAGATACTAGAAGTAAAAAGGGACATTACGGAACCATGGGTGGGCTTTGTTGATAAAAACACCAGAGCACTTAACCAAATCAACCTAAGTACAGTGAATCCCAATGAATGGCTGAGCTACCTAAAAGAAATACTTACTAATAAGCTTATCTTAGTTCATCCTTATATTAAAGTGGATCCAAATGCAAAGGAGTTCGAAGAAAAATACTATTGGAATTACGAAATTATTTATATCTCTGACGAAAAACCGGACAGCGAAAGATATTATACGGTACCAACAGTGGTAAGCAATATTAACCGACGAAGATTTGAAAATATTTTGGAAAATAAGTCCTTTTTCCAACTATCAAACTATAACGGCATGATGCCTGCCCCGGAGTTTATTATTTGCGAGGATGCTATTTACTGCTTTATTCCAAACGCGCTTGAATCAAACCCGAAAAATCTGCTGTCCTTTTCCTGCATTAATCCCAAGAGCGTTATGAGGATTAAACTGCCGCAAGCAGAACTTAAAGAAAACAGCCGATGCACCTATCAAGGTCAGCACTTTGTCCGGCAGGAGTACGCCCTGAAGTTGAGAGAGAAGTTTAAAACTGAAGGGAAGCCCCTGGGGCAGGAATTAGAAGAAAAGATACCTGATTATACCAGCAAAAAAGAGGAAGAAAAACCGGTAGATAAGGTGGGCAAGAAGGAGCCGAAGCATGATAAGGGTCAGCTAAAGGAGTATGAATTTTTAGCCGCATTTAAAAACCAAGTCATTAACAACAACCTTTATTACATTGATGTAGATCTGCACAACTTTCACACCGCAGTTAAGACGAATAACCTTACAATCGTTGCAGGGATGGCAGGCACCGGGAAGTCTAGGCTGGTAATGGAATATGCCAAAACGCTGGGCCTTAAAGATGGAGATGACTTACTGATTATACCCATTAGCCCCGCCTATACTGAGCCAACTGATCTGCTGGGATACCTCAACACCCAAAATGGGGCCTATGTGGAAAGCGAGACCGGCTTGACAAGATTTTTGTATAAAGCTAGTCAAGCGCCTGACCAGTTGTTTATGGTTATTTTTGAAGAAATGAATTTAGCCCAGGTGGAACACTGGTTTAGCTTTTTTATCCCGCTTCTGGAGCAAAACACAGAGGAACGTTACCTGACACTAATAAGCGACAGGCAGTTTTGCATTCAAGAGGAATATAGGAAGCCTATTCACATAGGTGATAATATAATTTTAGTGGGTACCGCCAATTTGGATGAAACCACTAAAGAATTCAGTAACCGTTTGCTAGACCGTGCAAACCTGATCCGTCTTAAAAAACAGCCTTTCTTAGATGCAAAGAATACCGAAGAAAATCCGGCCTCTATCCCAGAATATAAATTTGTGTCTGCAAAGACTTTCCGTAGTTGGGTTAAAACAAGCAAAAGCCCCTTAAAGGAAATTATGAATGACAACGAACTGGCCTTACTGGAGGCATTTCATCGAGCCATGAATGAAGTGGATCCACAGAATGGGGTTAGTTTTAGGGTGGTGACAGCCATCGGCAATTATATAAATAATATTCCTACAGATGAAAACGGAGAACCTTATATAGCCCGACAGAACGCCCTCGACATGCAGCTTTGCCAAAGGGTGCTGACGAAAATTAAGGGCCACCGGGAAATGCTAAAAGATTTGTTAGGCACCTATAATATCGACACTGGACGGGTAGAGGTAAGTAGGCTGAAACAGGCACTTATTGACTACGATGAAAATAACGTATATAAGAACTTTGAATTATCACTTGAGGTTATCGAACAAAAAGCGAAAGAGTTGGTTGTACATGGCTATACTCTGTAATGGTGAAAGTATCCCGGTCACTATCCAGGTTAGGATTGGTGACTCGATACAGAAAATGGTAGAGTTTTCTCCCCGGCCAATATTAGACAACGGGTATTTTCGTATCCGGGAACACCTTTCCCTTGCAGTCAAAATGACCCCCGATAGTAGTGATGTTGAAAATGTCACGTTGGAAATAGAGCCACAGCAAGACATGGATAATTTTATTATTAAGCTGGGGGTATACCAGCAGATATACTCCTACGACGAAAGAAAAGAAGAGGAATTCCCCTTTCGTCCCGGTTATACGGCGATGAAACTGACAGTGTGGGATAAAAGTTGTATTTCCCGGGTTGAGGTCATCCCCATCTACTATACCGTGGAACAAGTAAATGCCATACACGATTACATGGAGCAGCAGCTACAGGGAATCTGCTATGATTTGATAAACCAAAAACAAATGGTGGATGGCAAATTGCCGTTAGGGATTAAGTGGTATCAGGAATACGCCAGATACCACTTGGAAAGGGAATCCGAGATACTGTCCCTTTTATCCAAGCTGGAAAATGAGCAACTGAAAAAACTAAAAAAAATCTACCGCCCGGAGAAAATTCTAAAACGCACCAACAGTACCGGAATCCGTAAGACTATCACTAAAGGGGCTATTAATGGGGTTTACTATAATCTCAAAACCGTGCAGGAAATAGATGAAAAACTAGCCTTTTGGCTTAAGTTTGTTATCTCTAGCTGGTTGGATAAAATTGAGGATGCACAAAGTGAAATAGAAATAGAGCAAATGACTATTTTAGTTCAGGAAAAAGAACTTCTGTTAAATCAACAATTAATCGAGCGACAAAAAGAAGTTATAAACCAGGACCGTAACGCAGCAAAAAACCTTAAAAGGATTCTTTCTGAGGACGAGAAAGCAATTGGAAGGAAGAAAAAGAAACTTGATTTCAACAAAAAAGTTCGCAATAGTTGGCAGGACACTCTTGGTAAAATAAGAAGGGCTATGCTTTTCTTATTAAGGGAAACAGAATTGGTAGAAATACCAATACGATTCCCGAAAGGGAATACCCAAATTGTAGACCCAGTATTAAAGCAACTGCGAAGGCTGTATGAGGAAAGTCAGTCTATGGCGCGGAACCAGGGGAAAAATTTACGCTTAACAGTGGTAACCAAGCCAACCTGGCAGGTTTTTGAATACTACGTTACTGTTAAAATAATCGAGGCAATAGCTCTGACTAATTATGGGTTTAACATTACAAGGGGATTGGAACCTGAAATTTTAGAGGACATAATTGAAAGAGGCATTCCGCAGGGCAGTAAGTTTGTGCTGGAAAATGAAAAGTACCTGATTAATGTGGTATACGATGAACTACTTCCTTTTTATGAGAATGAGGCTGAGGGAAAAGAACACGACTTTTACCTAATGAATGAACACCGGCGGCCTGATATCAGGGTTGAACTTTACGAAAAAAAAGGAAATGGTCTCACCTGTAAGGGAATTGTTGTGGTAGACGCAAAGCACCGCAAATTTACCAATATCTATTCAAAAGAATACCCAAAAGATACCCAGTGTCAACTAGATAATTACTACCAGATCACATACCGAAAACATGCCAAAGAACGAGGTCGCAAGAATAAGCAGATTGTTGATATGGTGCTCTGCATATTCTCCGGCAACCGCTCTGACCCGCCCAAGCACGAGGCCAAATATACCTACATTCGGCTTTCACCTGAGTTAGGGGAAGCGGGAGAGATCACCCACACCCAAGGATTTACGGAAATATACCAGGAAATAGACTACTGGCTTAACAGCCATATATGTGAAATTAATGAAGATTAAGAGCAAGCCCGAGGGATATTACCAAGTAGTTAAGGATGTTATGGACTTTGGTGATGATTGGAAAGATGTGTTTCAGATTGAGATGCAATTGAAATTTTTTTAAAAACCTCAGGTGCAAAAAAAGTTATATTTGTATAAATACATAGCTCATGTTGTCCACTGTATCAGAAGGATTTCGTGTATGCCAACTCTCTTCCTATACTGTCTTTTTATAGGGTCAATCTACCTCTGAGCTTGCCCCACTGAAATAGACATGGGAAATGGCGGGCTATCTCCTGTTTTCATAGGATTTGAAAAAAGAGCCGTGACCGCCCTTGACACGGAGCCTCGTACCCGTGTTTTTTAGGGCCAAGGGCAGCCCAGCTTCGCTTGTTGCCCCTTGCCCAAAAGGCTAACACGGGCAGTCTCCATGTCAAGGGTCTCCGCTTCGCTACGATGAACGGCCACTTAGGCTGCTGCTTTAAAGGCCTGTTCGTATTCCACGGGCGACATATATCCAAGGGTCGAATGTAGACGCATCTGGTTATAAAAGACTTCAATATATTCAAAGATGGCCTGATGGGCTTCAGCTCTTGTCTTAAAACGGGTACCATAGATAAGTTCACGCTTGAGAGTTCCAAAGAATGATTCAATACAAGCATTGTCATAGCAGTTACCTTTGCGGCTCATGCTGGAGACCATTTGGTAATCCTTTAAAGCTTGTTGGTATTCGTAGCTGGCATACTGGCTTCCACGGTCAGAGTGGTGAATCAGTCCCGCTGATGGATTATACCGCCAAACTGCTTGTCTGAGAGCATCCATGACCAACTGGCGGGTCATGGTGCTGTCCATAGACCAGCCCACAATCTTCCGGTGGAACAAGTCCTTGATGGCCGCAAGGTACAGCCACCACTCATCCGTTGCAATATACGTAATATCGGCTACCCAGACCTGATTTGGCTGGCCGACAGTAAAATTCTGGTTGACAACGTTTTCAGCCACCGGATAATTATGCTTTGAGTTAGTGGTGGCCTTGTATTTCCTCTTTGTCTTGGCGGCAATGCCGTTCTCCTGCATCAGGCGAGCCAGCCGGTTCTTGCCGCAGGTAATGCCTTCTTTCTTCAAAGCCTTGGTTATCCTCGGACTACCGTATGTCCTTCGGGATATATTGTAGACCTTTCGGATCTGGTTGAGCAGTTCTCCATTCTGGATTATTTTTGGCTGTTTTCCGGCCGTTTTAGCCAGGTATAGTACCCGCTTCGTGAGACTCCCATAACCCGGCACATCTTCTCCACCCGAAATTTGAAGCGATGCTGATGAATAAACTCATAAGCTATTTCTGGTGTCTTGCGAAGATGGCCGTGGCCTTTTTTAGAATGGTGTTTTCCTCTTGCAAATCGCCTATCATCTTCTTTAAACGCCTGACTTCTTCGTCTTCCGGTAGTAGATGGCCGCTACCGGGGAAAGCGTTTTCCTTATGCTCTTTATACTGGCCAACCCATTTGTGTAGGGTGTTCTCATGGATACCAAGTTCTGTTGCTACTGCCGCTACAGGTCGCCCCAAGTCCAATATCAGACGAACTGCTTCTTCTTTAAAATGCTTATCAATTCTCCTCATTGATGGACACCTCCGCTGGTTTTATTGTACCAGCCATCCCATGTGTCCATCAAATCGGGGTAAGGTTAGAAAAAGGATTACCTATGACCATGGCCGCTCCGACATCTAACCAAGCAGAGTCTGGTTTTTCTGAGGATACCGACGAGGTTTTCGATTATGAATCGAAACAGTTTGCACGCAGCAATAACAGGATTACACCTGCCATGGTTGAAGAGGTATGGCGTGCGTTCTTAAGGCACATTGAGGGGTCTGGTGAAATCAATCGGCTAAGCACGGAGGTATCTGAAAAGACAGGAATGAACCGAGGAAGTGCATTTATTTACTTAACGGTCTTAGCCAATTTAGTCAATGGGAATCCCAACACGCGTGTACTGAAATATAAGGATTTGGAGTACTTAATGGACAGAATAAAGACCGAGTTAGGAGAAAGCAAATATCAGAAAGCTATCCAATCGCTGAAGATGTCCGTTCCCTATTGGAGAGAGAAAATACCTGGGTCCTTTGCAGATAAAGTGGAGGCTTATTGCAAGAAGAACTCATAGAACAAAAGATGAGGGAATTGTGAGGGAGGATTTGCC
>Ga0074193_1002542_pt1 | contig 16127 bp, 17 predicted proteins | sample EPASupsiteHSE605_FD_64523 | JGI IMG/M metagenome (GOLD analysis project Ga0074193, IMG submission 64523) | Bioremediated contaminated groundwater from EPA Superfund site, New Mexico - Sample HSE6-05 | ecosystem: Environmental > Aquatic > Deep subsurface > Groundwater > Contaminated ... | reverse complement strand
TCGTCAGACCGGCCGTCGTGTGCGGCATGTAGACGTGGCAGGTGCCGTCCTCCACGCCGGCCCTCGCCAGTTCGGCTGCCACCGCGCCCGTGATATCGACGAGCTGGATCCGCTCGCCGGTCGGCACGTCGATCTGCGTCCACTTCATCGTGCGCCCCCGGTATCGAACAGCGTCCCCATCGGCATGGAGTCTTTGCGATGAGCACGGGGCGACGGGATTGCCCGCCTCTCCGCACCCGCCGCCTTCGCGGATACGGGCGGTCTCGTCGAGACGGTGTCTGCTGTCGCCGAGCTGTATCGTACCGGGAACGAGGCGGGGACCATGAGGAACAGGTGGAGACCGGACCGTGATAACCGTGATCCCCGAGCGTGGACGCAGACCTCCTGTCCGCCCGGTGCGCGGCATCCACGGCGACGGACGACCCGGCATCGCCGGCTCACCAGCGATTCGGGCCATGGCCGACGATCGCGCCGGCCAGCATGCAGGTCATGGTCCCATACAGATCGCCATCGGCCGGCTCCACTCCAGCGAGGGAAGAGGGCAGGTCGTCTGCTGCATATGCAGCAAACGACCGGTGTCCCGATGGCGGTCCGGAGCCCCGGTGAGTCTGCGACTGCGCTCTCCATGAACCAGTCGACCGCTTTCTTTCGATAGCGACCGGAACGGTCGGGCCGGCACGGTCGCGGCGATGCCCCCCCGGGGTCGGGGATGTGACAGCAATCCGGCTGCTGTCACATTGCTGTCACATCTGCTGTCACATCTGCTGTCACTCAATCCCTCGACGGATCGCCGCCGAATTACCCAAATACCTCCAGATTATTGATATCGATATTTTAAGTTACAGCAGATTGGAAAACGCAGAGCATGCGTCATCTTCGTGCATGTCGCGAGGGCTGAGGTGTATGATCCGGTCTGCTGTCACATGACGATACGGAAACCGCCGATATCCCTCCATTTCCCCATTCGAGCCCATACGTTGCTCTTCGGTAGTTACAGCAGATGTGACAGCAGTGTGACAGCAGTGTTGCAGCACTCGTTGTTGCTGCAACTCGGCATTGCGGATCACTTCCAACCGGACCAGGCCCGACTGATACGACTCCAGATTTGTTTCCGCGTCGAGGAGGACGACGAGCTGCCACAGTCTCATCATGCTCTGTCCGTCCTCGTCGTTCTCGAGGGGGTTGATCGAGGAGGGTAAGCACGGTCGGGCGAGGAGACCATGGAGGGTCACGGACCGGGTATCGCGCCACCTCGCAGGTCCCGGTGGACGAAGTCGGCGCCGGCCCGTGCACAGGTCGTGATCTCCGACGGGTCGTCTCCGTAACAGCACCTTTTGTTTCTGGATTGGAAACGTAGTGTTCGCGGAGCGGAAACACAATGACGGCGGCGGAGCTGGCAGAGGTCTTCAGGACAGAGGAGCGCGTGCGGATCCTGCGCCATGTCGTTGAGCAGGGGCCGGTCACGGCGACGGCGATCGTCAGGGCGGAGGGCGTCTCGGAGGCCCTCGTCTCGCGCCACCTGCGCCGTCTCGAGGATGGGGGTATCTCGCGCGACAGAGCCGGACCTATGTCAGGCTGGACCATGCAAGGGGGCGCTCGGTGAAGAGGCTGCTCACGGTCGACCGCCTTGCGCCCGTGCTCCGCCTCCCCGTCTGGGCGAGGGGGATCGGGATCTACGGAAGTTACGCGGAAGGGACCAATACCCTCGGGAGCGACCTGGATGTCTGGGTCATGGTCGAGGAGTACGCGCCCGACCTCGAGGTGTCTGCGGCCCGGGCGGAGCGGGAGATCGAGCGGGAGACCGGGGTCGAGACCAACCTCCTTCTCCTGACCGCCGAGCGGCTGGCGGAGCTGAGACAGACCGACGAGCCGTTCTACCGGAACTTCATCTCGTCGAACATCGCGTTCGGAGGCGTCGCCATTGGCGTCCATTGAAGATTGCTTCGAGCGGGGTCTCTCGGCGCGTGGAGCCCTCCGAGCGGAAGGGGGCCGAGTCCCTGGCCCTTGCCGCGTCGTACCTTGCCGAAGCACGGGCGACGGCCGGCATCGGCGCGAACCGCGCCAGCTTCGCCTCGGCGTACATGGCATGGTTCCACGCGGTCAGGGCCGTGCTCTTCCGCGACGGAGTCCGCGAGAAGAGTCATCACTGCATCGAGGTCTACCTCGAAGCATGCGTGGCGGCGGTGCGCCCGGAGGAGGAATGGGTGCTGCTCTTCGGCAGGCTGCGGTCGCGGTGGCACGAGAACCAGTACTCGTTCGGGCCGGCACCGGCCGACGACGAGGTGGCCGCGGCGATCGACCGGGCCGGCCGGTTCGTCGAGAGGATCCGAATGCTCCTCGAGCAGACGGACCGCTGGCGGTACGAGCGCGTCTGAGCCGACGAGGGCCCGTTCGTCGTCGGTGCGTCCCCCGACGCCGCGAGCAGGGATCGCAGTACCGGGAAGGGTCTGGTACACGGCCGATCCTCATGATGATGGCAGGTGCGAGGGCGTCGACCGTGGACGGTGCATCCGGTTCCGTCGATCTCGTGCTCATCTTTGGGGAGATGGCCCGGATCGCGACGAACGAACCGCCCGGCTGCTTCGACTGCAACGACGCGCGGATCCGCGTCACCGGCGTCGTCATCCCGTTCGAAACGACGTAATCTCTAATCGGCAGCACGGTTACCGTGGGACGACGGCCGGCCGGATATGCCGGCCGGGCCGGGGCCGGAGACTGCGCCGGCCTGCGTGCAGGTCGGGATCCCCGACGGGTCGTCGGCCGGGCCGGTGATGGGGCTACTGTTCCTCAGTAACCCTTTGAGGGACGCAGTGGCCGCGCTTCGCGGCGTCATTTCTCGATGTGGAGCGGGGGCAGATCGGCGAATCCTGGTTCCGGCGGGAATGTCTCAGCGAGTTCGTAGCGACGACGGATCAGGTCTTCCCGTACGATCGGGGACGGGCGCGCTCTCCGACGACGTTGGATCACTTTTCCCGTTGGTCAGACTGAGAGGCCCGGCTGACGCGGACGTTGAACCCCTCTTCCCGTCGTTGATCTGTGTGGCGTCCGCGGTCGGTGTCAGTGTCGGTCGGACAGACGAACCGTAGATTGCCGCCTAGCTCATGTCCAGAATGGCGATATCCGGATCGATCGCATCGTCGCACTTCAGGCAATTGTGCTCCGTCATCCGACGTGGCTTTCCAGTAAAACAGGCATCTGGAGTTGGCCTGATTTCAAGAGACCGGAAGTGATCCGACCCCGGGCCTGTTGTATGACGCAACATTATCAAATACTTTATAAAGCTGTAAGTAGTTCAACCATCATCCAACAGCCCATAAAGGTACTGTATTGGCATTAGGAGGATCGAGTATGAAACCGCAACAGCCGCATGTCTGTAAAGTCTGTGACTACATCTATGACCCCGCACGCGGGGAACCGAAGAACGGGATCCCCCCGGGCACCGCCTTCGAGGACCTCCCGGATACCTACACCTGTCCCGTTTGCGGCCAGGCGAAGTCCGCCTTCGACGCTCTTGAAGAGGCGTCCGGCAGATATCGCTGCATTGTATGCGGATACCTCTATAATCCCGCTCGCGGGGAGCCGAAGAATGGGATCGCTCCGGGTACCGCGTTCGTGGACCTCCCCGAGAGTTACGTCTGCCCGGTCTGCGGAGCATACGCCCGGGTAGGAAGAAGCGCGTTCGTTCCGACGGAGTAACCCTCTCTCCTTTTTTATCGCGCCGGTCTACATCCGCGTATCTCCGGTCCGGATTGCGTCCGGATGCCGCGTTCGGCATCGGGGTGACTCACGGACTTTATTCCCGGGCCTCTCCGGCCGGCCTGCGCGGATGTCGCGGTCCCCGTCTGGTCGTCGGCCGGGCCGGGCCGGCACGGCTCCTGGAGGACACCCGCGCCCTCGCTCCCGTCCGGGACCAAAGACGTATCGTCATGTACTCCCACGATGGAACCGGAGAGAACGGATGATCCTGACCAGGGACCGGGACCCCCGGCTCGTCACCGTGCGTCGCGGCGGCACCCTCCTCGACGCCGATCACCGCCTTCTCGCGGTCTGGGCGGCCGATTGCGCGGAGCACGTGCTCCACCTCTTCGAGCAGGCGCGGCCCGGCGACGACCGTCCGCGCCGGGCGATTAAGCAGACACGCGCGTGGGTGAGGGGCGAGTGCACGATGACGCAGGGCCGCTCGGCCGCCGGGGCCGCCAACGACGCGGCGAGAGAGGCGTCGGGCGCCGCGAGGGAAGCGGCTCACGCTGCCGGCTAGGCCGCGGTGGTGGCCCACGTGGCGGCCCACGTGGCGGCCCACGAACTGGGTGCGGCGGCCTACGCGATCAGGGCCGCACGGGCGGCGGCTCCCAAAGACGAGCGGGAGGAGGCCGGCCGCCGGGAGTGCCGGTGGCAGCGGGAATGGCTCCCGGGCGAGATCCGCGAACTCGTGCTCGACGACCAGCGGGTGCGCAACGAGGTGTGCTGGTTCGTGTTCGAGTGCTGACCGGGTCGCCCGGAGCACTGCGGCTGGGTCGACAACAGTCCGAACTGCAACCGCCTGTGTCGCGATCGGTGCGGTCGCTCGGCTGCAAGGTTGCTCAACGCAGAAGCCGCGCCTCCATCGGGAGCTGTGGTCGACGCTCATGCGGGCTTGCGCAGGGGTCGCGGTCCCCGACAGGTCGGAGGCTGGGCGGGTCGGCACGGTCGCTGCGATGCCGGCGGGATCCCAATAAATCATTTTCTCACTCGCAGATCGAACCTTGGCCCTGACAATAGCGCTCTTGTCCACAGTTTCGGCCGATCCGTCTCATTTCTCCATTCTCAATGCACATCTCTTAGAATCAACGAACGGCAAATCAACTCTTCAATCCCGATCCTAGCAAGCCCAACAGTTAGAACCAAGAGCCTCTAGACGTAATCGTAGCCCGATTCGAACTAAACGAAAAAAAAGAACGATATATTACAAGGGAAACTGCGAGGATAACAACGATTGAAATCCGAACAACCTCAAGTGGTTGAAGCTCCAAGATTCTCTTCTGCTATTTCTGTGTCAAGGTGATCCGTAATCATACTCCACCGTTTTTCAAAGGCAGCAGCTGAGTACCGTCCTCTTACTAAATTTTGAAAGATCCAAAAATTTACTGAAGCTACAAGAATAAACGTGGCCAGCGCGGCGTTGTATCCCAATATTCGAACAGAAAATATGTTTAAAAAACCACTTGACCCTGTAAAAAAATGGAGCCCTCCATAAAACATCTGAATCCCAAAAAAAACAAAGCTAATCAGTACTGAAAAAACTAATGCTTTTAGAATGAATTCGTGAAGTTCACATAGAATGGGGGTCCAATTTCTTATTAGTATATACAATAAAAATAAGGAAATAATTGACCATATAAATAGAGGGATTAAGGCATTTCTTAAATCGATTGGCATATTTCTCAAACTTAGCGCAAGTGAACTTAATCCGATAATTGCGAATACAGAGTAGGAGGTAGCCCAAAAGAAGTAAGAATACAATTTCGATCTCGATCTAAGATGTCTACCCTTGCCACCTCCCGCCTCGTCATTGGCGTGAGTATAGTTCGATTCGTCTAGGTGTTTTATAAGCTCATCACGGCCGTCAACATTATCCCATACAGTTTCTTTTAAAGACCAATATTGTTTTAATGCAGTTTCCCAACCCATTATTTTTGATCCGGAATTATTACTGCAGAGAGCCTCTTGGACCCGCATGAAACCGACTATTCTTGAAATCGTTCTTGCTTTATCGAAAAAGGTGGTCCATAGGGGGAGAATAATCGCCAGAGGGAGTAAGAAAAGAACGACCCTTTCAGTCTCTGTGGTTGAATCAATAAACCCGAGCATCACCCCGGCACCCACCACTCCAATAGTGAGAGCTTGCATCTGGCAGGCCTTTAGATGTCCAACTTCAGCCCTTAAGTCCCGAAGTAAATCTTGACGAAATCTGAGAAAATCTCGGCAACCCAATGGAGTAGACATTAGCAAACCGTATTTTCACCAATGCTGAGATATTTCTTTTCATTTATTTCTAGAACACCGAGATTGTAATATTCAAGTCTGAGAGGACTAGCTGAGAACGACAATAGTTTTGTGATATCTTGATCGAAATCCTCGACTCACGCTGTCTTAAAATGGAGCAAAGAGGATAAACAAACCTCTGGCGTTGGATGGTGCCAACAACCCATGATTTGTTTACCCAAGGAACAGAAGAATGACCTCGATTACTCCAGAGTCGATACTTTACCGCTTGGCCCCGATCCTATACTAGTTTATTCCAGCCTTCTGTTTGACATGTGCGATGACAAGATGCATGATGACGCAGACGGAAACTGCCGGGACGATTTTGCCGACGCCATCTCCCTGTTCGATACGATGTAATCTCGACCGACTGCATGTTTGCCGGATGACGGTCATGCGTGGCATAGTGAACCGGACAAGCCAGGGTCGGCCGCAGCCGGAGACAGCGCCGGCCTGCGCGGAGGTTCGCCAACCCCGGCGGGTCGCCATCGGCCGGCTCGACTCCGGCGAGGGGATGGGCCAGGCCGTTTGCTGCATTCGCTGCATGTTTACAGCATGTTTGCAGCAGATGCTGTAAGCAAACTGAGCCATTTGAGTGACTGGATTGTCGATTCGTTCGCTCTCCTCGACATTTGCGATCTCTTTTCAGCAGATCGCGAATAACAGAGACACACACCCGGAGGCGGCGTCCGCGAAGAGTCGCCGTGTGTTCTCCCTATTTGCTGAAAATAACGATCTATGATCTAGTATGCGCGATGATATACTATCTGTTCCGCAAATCGGCCCCTATTTTGCGCTGTCGTGATTTTCAGCATCTGCTGAAAAATTGCTGAAAATCTGCTGAAAATGCAGCAAACGACGGGTGTTCCGATCGTGTCCCGGAAGCCGGGTCGACGAGGGAAGCGAGGCCCCGGATGCACCGGCGGCTGTGTTCTCTGCGAACGAATCGACCGTTCCTCTTCGATAGCAACCGGAGGGGTCGGGCCGGCACGGTCGCGGCACTGCCGGCGGCCGTGGCCGGAATGAGGAGGTAGTATCTAAGAAAATCACCGGAAATTATCGACGGGTTGATTGTAGACGGGGATCACCCAAACCGTACTTAAACGGTCTAATAACAGTGAATAAATTTGGAGCGACTTTCACAAAAAGTTCTGAATAGCCACCTGGATTTCCGAGACGATGTTTCCATAAAAATGCGTTATACGTACCTTCACCAAAATCTGGACACGCGGATCTAAAATCCTCACGTGTAAATGGCTCATCTAGTTTGCCATTTATTACCGCTTGGACAATGCTGGAATATACTTTAGTATTTCCCATAATTGCCAACTTAAACCCATCTGATAATTAAGAGATTGGTTTTTCTGTAAGCTCTGAGTCTACGACTTCCAAAAAATGACTGAAAAGGATTACACTCGAACCTAGACAAATCTGTCTGCAATTGGTCGATATTAGAGTGAAATGAGAGATCTGAAGGTGATAACCATCAGGACAGAAGTTTAAGGCTGACCTAATTAATGTGGCTACTGATCGATGCGGGGGAATCCATTCAGAGGTGAGATAATTTATATTTTCTATCAACAAGATGCCAGATACTTACGTATTCTTCATCTTTGGAAAACCGGAATTGGTATTCCAAACCAATCGAATATTTCCAAAAACCTCAGGTACTCCACCCATAATATCAACAATTTTCTTTCGCTTCTTTCTGCCCTGTTCAACTGTACAAATGAGTTCAGGAATTAGTCCTGGCCCTTTCAGATCTCTTTTTCTAAAATCTTTTAACATGACATTGATATGAATGAATGAAACCGGATATAATCTTTTGAGGCTAAACAATGGCAGTTCCCATTTTGCATACTGTTTCGAGATTCGAACTATCGAGCGGATTTCCTTTCGAATAAGTGGTTCCAACCCGGGAGTATCATTTTTTATAATAACACTAACTTTTATAAATGTTTTAAATTTCTCTTGTTTCACGTCGATATATCTTCGCTCGATATCTAAGCGATTCAGTGATTCTTGATATTTTTTGTATTGAAAAGGTATTATCGTATTAATCCCATCGACGAGAGAAAACCCATAAAGAAATATTCGTCGAAATGGCAATCCCCTATGAAAAACCAGAGGAACATCCATTCCCTGAATATATGCAGATGTCTCGTCAACACCGCTGTCCAATAGATCCTTAATTCTAGAACCATCAAAAGAAATAAATCCACGATGATATTTTTTTGAGGAAAAACTAATAAAAAATCTTTGAAAAACTCTGTTGAACCTTGGAGATAGGAGATAAGCCGCTCTGATTGTTCTGATCGTATAATGAATCAAACGGTATTTATCATAAAAAGAATCCCCAGCAAATATATTCAATTGGCTTTTTTTATTGTATGTCTCCGATTCGATACAGCCCCGAATTTCCCATCCGGGGGCCTGTAATTCGCTTTTGAGCTCCTCAAATAGAAACGAAATCGGCAGGTAAAACTCATTTGAATTTAAGATAGAGCGATTTTCATAATAAAAATGAAGGAGTGCCAGCATTATTGCATTACAAAAATCCAATAGATAATCAAATTCTTTGATAATCCAAGTAACTGAGAACGTTTCTGTGTTCCCTTTATCATCGACAAACGTAACATCACGATTTCCGTAACTTACTCCGCCGTGTGCGATCCCATTTCTAATAATATTATAATACAGATTAGAGAACTCGGGATACGATCTGCTAATTATTTCGACTCGATTAAAAAGAGGCAAATTGGGAATTGACTTTCCTTTTTCTAATTGAGTGAAAGCCACAACAGAGTTTATCAGGACATAATAAACACCTTCAAGGAGTCTGAGATAATTAGGGAGAATGGAATAGTCACAGAGTTTTATTAGTTCAATTTCATCGGTTGGCAACACAATATCATGAAAGTCGAGCAAATTAATTTCTGATAAGTGGCGATAGGCGAGATTGATCTCTCCTGTTTGGTCTTTAAGAAAATCAACAAAATCAATGAAATGTTTGGCAAGAAAATCTGAATATATTGCTAACGTTTCAGAGAATATTCTTTCGGAATAAAATTTTTCAGGTCTTGAATCCAAGTATTTCCAAAAAGTTAAGGGAACCCTGTCAATCGCACCGAGATTTGGGAAAGCCTTCAGAATTTCTTTTCTGTGGCAGTCATTGATTTGTATGATAAAAGGATCCGGATTCATTAGAATATACCGCGTTCATTTTTAAAGATAATAGAAATTTTTATTCATCTTTAAAGAGGGCTGTTTTATCGTTTCTTCGAGCATCGGCTTCTAGTCGGCCATGAACTCGGCTGGCCCCTGATCCCGTCGCGCGGAACGCCACCCCCTCAGCATCGGCGAAAGCCTTTTCGCCCGGCCGTCGCCGTTACCCTCGATGGCAGAGACGAGGGCGCGAGGGTGGCGGGGGTCCGCAAACGCACACAGGCCGGGATCACCCATCCCAACAGGGTGCTATACCCGGCGGCCGGCCTTGCCAGGCTGGATGTAATCGAGTACTATCTCCGGGTTGCCCCGACCCGGTACGCTGCTGGAACCTGAGCAGAAATGGCAGGGAGGTAGTCTCGTGGACACCCCCTCACGGTTCACCCGTTTAGAATTCTCAGGGTCTATCCCAGCGGAGCAACCGGCCACTCCCCCTTTCCAGCGCAGGTTTGTTCGGTGCCGGCTCCGGGTGCGTCGATCGGAGAGAGGCCGGGGTCTCACCACCACGCGAAGGGAGGATGGGGCCCAGTCCTGCTCAGTGTGAGACCGGAACAACGCGGCCCCGATTCGTCCCCGGGGCACCACAAGCGATTTGAGGAGGGGACCACCATGCCCGTGAAGACGCTGCCCGCAGTGCGTACGACTGCAGCCACCAGGTGTTGTGGCCCCGAGCACCCATCAGGCAGCACCGGAGAGACCATGCAAACCACAACGCCCGAGCCCACCAGGAGCGGCTATGCCGCGGTCAACGGAATCACGTACTACTACGCCGTCTACGGCACCGGCGAGCCGCTGCTGCTGCTTCACGGCGGCCTCGGCCGGATAGAGATGTTCGGCTCCAACCTCTCCAGGCTCGCAGAGCGCCGGCAGGTGATCGGCATCGACCTGCAGGGCCATGGCCGGACCGAACTGGGCGAGCGCGAGATCAGCCTGGTCGACATGGGAGACGACGTGGCCGGCGTGCTGAAGAGACTTGGCTACGACAGGGTCGACGTGCTCGGGTACTCGATGGGCGCCGGCGTCGCGTTCCGGTTCGCCGCCCAGCATCCCGAGATGGTCCGCCGCATGGCGCTCGCCTCCTGCCCGTATGCGCAGGACGGGTTCTATCCCGAGATGCTGCCGCAGCAGGCGGCGGTCGGCTCCACGATCGCCGAGCAGATGAAGGAGACGCCGATGTACAGGTCGTACGCGGCGGTCGCGCCGCACCCGGAGGAGTTTCCGAAGCTGCTCGACCGGATGGGCGCATTCATGCGGAAGGCGTACGACTGGTCGGCGGAGATCGGAAAGCTGACCATGCCGGTGATGCTCATCTACGGCGACAGCGACATGATCCGGTTGGAGCATGCGGTGAAGTTCTACCGGCTGCTCGGCGGCGGGCTGAAGGATGCCGGCTGGCAGCGCGAATACATGTCGCAGAACCGGCTGGCGATCATACCGGACCTGACGCACTACGAGATGAGCATCGCGCCGCAGCTGGTCGACACCGCTCTGTCGTTTCTGCTCGGCGAAGGCCGCGCGAGAAGCCGGGACGAGCAGGTGACTGAGAAATAATCTCATCCTCCGCATGCCCCCGTCCTGCTGCGAACATCGTACCTCCCCGTCGAGCCCTGACCGGCAAGACTATGAGCATCCCCGCCATGAGGGGACACGCATGACCCGGACCACAGAGACCACGACCGCCGACCCGCAGAAGCCCGGCCGGCGCCGGGAGACGACGGACGGCGAGAGCGCCGCGCTCGCGAAGATCGCCGAACTGCCCGGGCCGTACCGCGCCATGGGGGAGCGGCTCCACGCCGTCATCACGGCCGCCGCGCCGGCCCTCGCGCCGCGGACGTGGTACGGGATGCCCGCCTACGCCCGGGACGGCAAAGTCGTCGTCTTCTTCCGCGGTGCGGTCGACGAGCGGTACATGACGCTCGGCTTCACCGAGGACGCGGCCCTGGACGACGGCGCCATGTGGCCGATCTCATTCGCGCTGACGGAGCTGACCCCCGCCGAGGAGGCGCGGATCGCCGCGCTGGTGGAGAAGGCGGCCGGCTGAGGGCCGGGGCGGCGGGGGCCGGCCGACTCGCCCGGTCTCGTGGAGACCGTCACGCTCCGGGGCGAAGGCGCCCGATGGCGGATCCCTCCGCCGTCCCACGCCCCTGTATGCCAGCAAGAGAAAAAGAGACTGAGGCACGAACACTTCCGCGATGCGCCGTCATCCCTCCTGCGGGCGCCCCACCGCGCTTTCGCTCATGAGATTATCCGGTGACCGTCACAGCGGGACTCCCGCCGACAGGGCGCAGGTGACCGACATCAGACTGTAGGAGATCCCATCATAGGAGCCGCCCGGGTACTGCACCCGGGGGGCCCGGGCCGTCGCGCCGCCCAGTTTCACCTTGTAGGTGCCGTCCGCGCCGGTCGTCGTCTGGTCCCACACCTGCCACTCGTCGGCCGACCGCTCGTACCGCTCGATCGTCAGGGGCTGGCCCGGCAGCGGGTCCCCGGTCGCGGTTTTGAACGTGCCCCACACCGTTGTCGAGAGCAGCCCGCCGTGGTACTTCGCTGTCAGCACCGGCGGACCGGGCGCGATGGAGCCCGCGAGCGATCCGGATTGCCCGGCGCTGGCGAGCAAAACGCCGGCCACGATACCGATCGCCGCCACCGCGACGACCGCAATGAGAAGACCCTTCCGATTCATCCGCCATCCCCGTATCGGATATCCAGAGATCCGGTGCCCGGGAGATAAAGTGTTCGGTGCGGTATCGGTCACGGTTCACGTGTCGTTCCACGCGGACGTGGAGTGGAGGCGTGGCGCCCGTGGGCCCAACGGATTCGTCTCCGGCCTCGTTGCGGCAGACAGCACGGGAGCAGGCCGAACGGCCCCGGCAGCGGCACCGTCGCCCGGACCGTTTCCTGCGACTCGCCGATCTCCCCATCATCGGGACCCCGGGGAGTCGATGGTCGCTCCGAACAGCCTCCGGGCGACGCCGGGCGCCTCGGTCCCTGCGCCGCTCCGATGGGGGAGCTTCGGCGCGGGGTCCGGCCCGAGGACTCCACGTACAGTGGCATTCTGTCGAGGCTGGAGGAATACTTCCCGCCCGACCATTCCCGCCACGTCGGGCGGTTCCGGGTCGTAGGGGAGCCGGACGACGGGAACAGGCGGATCATCGTCCGGGGCACCCGGTCAGCGGAAGAACGTGTAGAAGAAAAATTGTTCTCCGGCCTCGATTATTGCCGGTCGACCGGTCTCAGTGACCCCATGCAAAGACCTCCTCCTGCACCGCGGTCGTCCGGTTTCTCTCTCAGCCGGTTCCCCACGCCTCGAGCGACCGGGGTCGGCCTGCAGGAGCGTCGTCCGTTCAGCATGACCTCGCCGGCGGGGAGGGGATAGGCGCAGAGTTTCCGGTCGTGAGCGGCCCGTGGAACTCTTCCTCTATGACGTCTCCCCGGGATCCCCCGGAGGGACGCTGTTTCAGAACCCCCCCACTGCGAGAGGTTGGTTCGCAAGGAGTCCACGTCGGCCCACTCCCACCCAAGCGCCTCGATGATCCGCGAGATCGGCTGCCTGATCGTCTTCTCGAGCATCGTCTCCCAGTCGACCACGAACTCGGCCAGCCCCCTGATTCTGACCCGAAGAAACGACACCCCCGAAGCGGTAGTGAAAGCCTTTTCGTCCGGCCGATCGCCATGCATCGCTTCCCGGGCGGCGTCGGAGAAGGAGGGTTCTCCGCGAAGGACGCGTCGGCCGGCACCCCGGCGTTCGTGATGGCCGTCAGCACCCCGAACGCCCTCACCATACTCGCCAGGATGCGGAGGGGCAAGGCTTTGATGCCTGCGGAGGCTGAATCGCTGATCGGCGAAATGCGGCAGTCCATTGCCGCGGTACAACCCGCTCTCATCTTCAGATGCTCCAGAGAGAGCCGGGTCGACGTCGCCGATGTGAACTGGCTCATCTCCAACCACTGGTGCCGCCATCATTCACTCCTGTATCCCCGGTTCCAACACGACGGGTCTACGCGAGCTTGACCGGCACCGGGGGAGTCGCGGTCCCCTGGTTCGACCGGGAGAAGCCGTAGTGGCCCCATCGCGAGGAGAAACGGGTATCGGTTTTCGGCATATGGGAAGTGACGAGACGCGCACTTCGCATCCGTACGGGGCGAGCGTCGAAGACGCTCCTCGCCCGCAGGGACACGCCCGCCGATGGACGTCGCGCGAATATCCGCAATTTCCGTTGCTTTTCCCAGAAGGTGGCTGTATTTCACTCTGCCATGCGCAGTCGCTGGGCAATATACTATATGTGAATACTTCAAAGTGGGTGCATCCGTTCTCTCCCGTGGGCCCGTCGGCAACAGGGTCCCGCGTGGGTATACCAACGTAGCGAGCGGAGCGGACAGGAAAGCGGCTCCGTTCACAGTCCCCTTCCGGATTGTCACGCACCCTGTGATCGGAGAGGATTCTGGTATGATCGAGGATCGAAAAAGAACGGAACGGAGGGTGCGCCTGCCGGCCATTCTCCTGGCAATGCTGCTGCTAGTGCTGGTCGGGATCGGGACCGCCTCGGCCCTGGTCTGGTCGGTTGACACCGTGGATTCAGCCGGGGACGTGCCATACGCTCAATCGCTGGCGTTGGATAGCGACGGCTACCCCGCGATCAGCTACATCGATTGGTCGAACCACAACCTGAAGTATGCATGGTACGACACCGCGGGGTGGCACACTGTTACTGTCGATGGAACAGGGAATGTCGGGGGCGATACATCTCTGGCGCTGGACAGCAACGGCGACCCCCGTATCAGCTACTACGACTGGACGAACCGCGACCAGAGATATGCATGGTACGACGGAACGTGGCACCTCGAGACCGTTGATTCGGACGGGGATGTCGGCGGCTCGAGCTCGCTGGCACTGGACAGCACCGGCAGGCCCCGGATTGCCTACGGCGGGGATTCGACGAACTCTCGCCTGAAGTACGCGGCGTATGATGGCATGACCTGGGATATCGAAACGGTGCCTTTATCGTGGGGTAATTCAGCGACGGATATATCTCTGGTGTTTGACAGTGCCGGCAACCCCCGGATCGCATACTACCAGGATGAAGGGGAGGAGGTACACTACGCATCATACGACGGTTCCGTCTGGACGAACATCAGGGCGGCCTATGGAGTTGACCCCTACGGCACGTCTCTGGCACTGGACTCTGCCGGCAATCCCCGGATCAGCTACATCGCAACGAACTTTAACCCCACCCCACGCACCCTGATGTACGCGACGTTCGACGGCATTACCTGGGACAGGGAAAAAGCGGATGCAGTCCGGGATGTCTGGGGCCCCACGTCCCTGGCGCTGGACGGTGCCGGCACCCCCTGGATCAGCTATTTCGATTATGCAACCGGCGACCTGATGGTAGCGGTATACGACAGCGCTGCCTGGCAGACCGAAAAGGTTGCCCCGGCGGGGACTACTACCGGGCAGGTAGTGCCTGGGCGGGCCGCAGACCTCGCGCTCGCCGGCGATGGCACGCCCCGTATCAGTTTCCTTGACCTCACGACCTTCGATCTGAAGTATGCCACGGGGATAAGCGATGATACGGGGCCCGCACCTGCCGAAGCGATAGCGGACCTCCGCGCCCGGGTCATGGCGTGCGGGGTGAAGGACGATGTCCGGAAAGGGCTCACGGACAAACTGGATAGCGTCACCGCGGCTCTGACCCAGGGCAACGAAAAGAAGGCAGTCAACAACATCAATGCCTTTACCAAGCTGGCAATGGCGCAGAAAGGAAAGGCGTTGACCGCCACCGACGCCGACGCCCTGATCGCTGAAGCAGAGAAGATTATCGCGGCTATTCGGCTGTAGGAGCCCCCGTCAAAACCTTTTCTCTCCTTTTTCTCTAGTGCACTGGAGCGAAGGCTCGTCCCCGAGTGCGTGGGGACATCGGCGACAACGGCACCAGGACCATCGACTTCGCCGACATTGTGTGGGGCTTCAGCCACCTTGAACTGTGTTCTGCGCCGGCCCCGCGCACTGATGCGAGCCGGCGTCGGTGTGGCGAGACGGTGCAATGACCCGGGAGCGGCTCCGTGCTGGCAGGCGAGGCGGCGCGGCCGTTTCGAAGACCACGAGCGTCCCGATCGATTCGCTGGAGGAGTCCCTCGTCGAGGAGCGGGGAGACGCCCTCTTAGCAACGGCCGAGGAGGGGTATCCCCTGACCATGTCGTACCCGTTCTACGCCGTGGCCGTCATCGAGTCCGGCGATTCGCTCCCGGTGATGTAGGCCTATCCAGTGGCCAGGAACAGCAGCGAGAGCTGGCTGCTGACGCTCAACTACTGGCTCCGGACGGAGCAGGAGTACGGGAAGCTGCAGCAGAAGTACGAGTACTAGGTCCTGGGCCACATCCCGGGCCTGGTCCCGCCACGCTGGTCCGTGTTCCGGAACGTCCTGCACTGGGTGGACTAAAAAAGCCCCGCGCCGGCCATCCCCGAACGGCCTGTCCGTGAAGTCCGCCATGAGATTGCCCCCGACGGTTGAGTGAGCGGGGCAGCCTGCGGAGGACGGGGTCCGGAACAATACGAGGAGAGAGGGGGCAGGTGGTCGGGCCGCAACACCGCCGGGCTACGGGGGTCAGAACCCCCACTGCGAGAGGTCCGTGTGCGACGGGTCGACGTCCGTCCACTTCCACCCCAGCGCCTCGATGATCCGCGAGATCGGCTGCCGGATCGTCTTCTCGAGCATCGTCTCCCAGTCGACCACGAACTCGGGCGGGACCTGGTCGGGGTACTCGAACGCGACCACGTCGGTCTTGGGGTACTTCGCCGTGACGTTCTTGATGTAGAGCCGCTTCGGCTTCGAGCCCTTCCCGAACGAGGTCCCGAAGTGCTCGTTCGCGTACTTCGCCCCG
>Ga0074193_1002541_pt1 | contig 16130 bp, 16 predicted proteins | sample EPASupsiteHSE605_FD_64523 | JGI IMG/M metagenome (GOLD analysis project Ga0074193, IMG submission 64523) | Bioremediated contaminated groundwater from EPA Superfund site, New Mexico - Sample HSE6-05 | ecosystem: Environmental > Aquatic > Deep subsurface > Groundwater > Contaminated ... | reverse complement strand
CACATCAGAAAGATAAGAGAAAAGATTGAGATAAATCCCAAAGAGCCAAAATATTTGAAGGTGGTGTGGGGAATTGGATATAAAGTCGAAAAGTTATAGCCATTCATTAATAACCAAGATTATGGTTTTTATAATTGTGATCCTGTGCTTTACAAGTGCCATAACTATATTTTTAAATACCATAAGCTTACATCAGGGTGATTTTGATGCAGCTTTCGAAAAGGACTATTATCTTGGTCAGGACTATATGAGCGACAGCAGCCAAATAGCTTCAACCCTAGCAAACTTAATAGCAGAATATAAGAGCGAGGAACATATTTTGAGTGGAGGTACGGTTACAGAAGAAGAGATTACCGATGAAGAGAACCGTTTATACGCACAATTTGAGCGGAATTACCGGGAATTTGACCCCGAATTATCCTCTAAGGAAAATTATAAGGAATTTGAAAAACTGTATGCGGATAGAATTGCTCTGATAAAGGATAAATTAATTAAAGAGGATTTAAAACAATATAATTCCGCTTTGCAAAAATTAGAAGAATATAAAGGTATTTTTTATTACGCAAGTGATGGTGAACATGTCTTCACCAATAGTCCCAACCCAGGAAAAGATTATTTTAAATCCTATCCTTCTTATCTAATCTTTGATAAAGCCGAATCAACCGTATATCCTACAGAAATTAAAAAGAATGGTTTTTATTACGCAGTTAAATCGGATATTAATAATGCAGAGAAACAAAACCAGGCGGTGTATATTGCCTTTACCCCTGAGTTTTTGAATCCCAGAATTGAGGCTTGGCAAAGTAATAAGGAAATTATTACGGATAGTCTGAAGCAAATAATCGGTTTTATATTAGGGCTGATAGTGGCTTTTATCTATCTATTAGTGATCATTGGCAGAAAAGCTTTTGGAGATAAAGAAATTCGACTTAATTTTGTGGATAGCCTTTATACTGACCTAAATATAGTAATGTGTTTATTTCTGATAGGATTATGGATTGGGTCTATTAATTTTATCTTGTTTGAGAATAAGATAAACCAACCGATATTTCCAATCACCTTTTTAATAGGTACATTAGGTTTAATACTAGTCCTATCCTTAGTAAAGCATATAAAGAATAGAACCATTATTAAGCATTCCTTGATTTATAGCATCTTTTATAAGATTTTTAAATTCATTAAGGAAATCTATGATAGTGGCAGTATAGGCGTAAAAGTGGCTCTAATCGTGATCGGATATCCAATAATTGTGGCTATATCCTTCTTTATGTTCCCCATAACTATAGGAGTCGGGGTATGGCTAGCGTTTAAAAAAGTCAAGGAATATCAGGCCATCCAAGAAGGGGTTGTCAAGGTAAGGGATGGAGATCTCCATCATAAAATAGATGTGGCCGGCAAGGGTGAGCTTGCCAAATTGGCGGAAGATATCAATAGCATAACTAACGGGTTAAATAAGGCCGTTGCTAATGAACTAAAAAGCGAACGGTTAAAAACTGAATTAATTACGAATGTATCCCACGATATACGGACCCCTTTAACCTCGATCATTACCTATGTTGATTTGTTGAAAACTGAAAAGGACCAAAAACAGGCCGAAAAATATATAGAAGTAATAGACCAGAAGTCGCAGAGATTAAAAATATTAACCGAGGATTTATTTGAAGCGGCGAAAGCTTCTAGTGGAGATATCCCCGTAAACTTTGAGAAGATAGAAATTGCATCTTTAATAACTCAGGGTTTAGGAGAACTTAATGATAAAATACAAGAGCTAAATTTAGATTTTAAGATCAATTATCCTAAAGATAAAGTATATATTCAGGCAGATGGTAAATTATTATGGAGGGCCATAGAAAATTTGCTATCAAATATCTTTAAATATGCTCTTGAAGGTTCTAGAGTATATTTGGATATTGAAGATCTAGGGAATGAAGTAAGATTAGTAATCAAAAATATTTCCGCATATGAATTAAACATTTCTTCTGAGGTACTAATGGAACGTTTTAAAAGGGGAGATGAATCTAGAAGCAGCCAAGGCAGTGGATTAGGATTATCGATCGCAAAAAGTCTCGTAGTTATTCAAAACGGAAAGTTTAATATAGAAATAGATGGGGATTTATTTAAGGTCATCATCCAAATGCCTAAAATTTAATTATCTTAAAGAGCTTGACATTGACGCTGCGTCAATGAGTATAGTTATCTTGTCTGGAGGTGAGGACACGGAATATACAGTACAAAATCTAGGCAGGATGGCTGGTATCAGCACTAGGACCTTGAGATATTACGATGAAATAGGGATTCTTAAACCAGCCAGAATTAACTCCTCAGGGTATCGCATCTATGGTCAGGCTGAAGTTGACCGGTTACAACAGATTCTTTTTTATAGAGAACTGGGAGTGAGCTTGGAAGGTATTAAAGACATTATAACTGATCCTTCTTTTAATGCTGAAAAGGCGCTCAAAGAACACCGCGAGAAGCTTTTAGAAAAGAGAAAACAATTAGATTTGTTAATTGCAAATGTTGATAAAACAATTGCCTTAGCAGAAGGGAGAATTATTATGACTGATAAAGAAAAATTCGAAGGCTTTAAGCAAAAGTTAATTAACGATAATGAAGAGAAGTATGGCCAAGAAGTACGTGAAAAATATGGTGATGAGGCGGTTAACGGCTCCAATAATAAAATAAGGGGTATGTCTCAAGAACAATATGACGAGATTACGAGGCTTGGCACTGAAGTTATGGAAACGCTTCAGGCGGCTTTTAAAACCGGTGACCCGGCCAGTGAATTAGCCCAAAAAGCAGCTGATTTACACCGACGATGGTTAAGTTTTTATTGGGATAAATATACCAAAGAGGCGCATGTGGGGGTTACCCAGATGTATGTAGATGACGAAAGGTTTAAAGCGCATTATGACGATAAACAGCCTGGAACTGCCGCCTTTTTGAGAGATGCAGTGCTAATTTATACCGGAATAAAGAAATAGCTGTATCTGCTCCTTAAAAGTCATAATAATATGTGTCAAAACAGAAATAGATAAAAGCCAGGGCAGGAATACCTTGGCTTTTATCCTTTAAACGTCTGCAATTAGAATTTTATTCCTGGATCATCTGCCATCATGTTCTCAACTTGACTATCTACATATTTAACGAATAGAATTAGGGGGATATTAATGAACCCATTTTTTCCAGCCCATTGTTTAATTATTTAGAAGGGAGGAGCTTATTATTGGTTAACAAGAAAAGCAATTTAAAACTTATTTTACATACCAAGGGAGGACAAAAAAAAGTAAAAGCCATCCGATATTTGTTATTTTTATTTCTCTTTGGGGCAGTAATATACTCCACGGCCAATTCATTCATCAAATTACCAATCAGTATCCCTATTGCTTTATTAACAATTATAACCGGGCTGCTTTTGATTATGGTGACTTTTTTAGGGGTATTTCGCAAAAACGACGCTGATGGGTTTAGATTTTTTCCAGTATCAAATTTTATGTATCCCTTTTTTAATTGGGTGATTAGTATTGTCTGTATTACAATGGGTTATTCGAGTCTTTATACTGAAATATTCAGAAGAAGTGCGGAAAGTTTTGTAGGGGTATTGGGAGGCATTTCTTCAGTTTATTTTTCGGTAGTAACCTTTGCAACCGTGGGATACGGGGATATTTACCCTGGTTCCGCTATAGCTAGAATTTTAGTAGTCAGCGAGATCCTTATCCCAGTATGTATTTTGCCGGTAATCTTGGCAACTTCAATATCTTGGGTAATTAATAAGAATCAATTATTAAATAAGGATTCGGAGATGAAGCATAGCAATCCGTTTACCAGGATTAAATGACATGATCATGGAGGGTAGGACTTTTTGATTTTTTAAACCTCAGTAACTTATTGTGGCTGTTGTAAGTTATACAAATGGAACAATAAATACTGGGGGGTAGGTTATGATCAAAAATAAAAGGAAATTGTTGATTTCAGCTATTGTCTTAGTTTTGATGTTGGTTTTGTCTACAGCGGTTTTAGCGTTCGATCCGATAAAACTAGTGGTTAATGGTCAAGAACTGAGTACGGATGTTCCTACCCAATTAATTAACGGTCGTACCATGGTTCCAGTGCGCTGGATTGCGGAAGCATTAGGTGCGGAGGTTCAGTGGGATGGCAACACCAGAACGGTTATGATAAATACAAAAAGTGATAATGATCAGTTTAGGGTAAAACAAAGGATTGATCTTTTAGAGCAGGCATTTATTTGTTCAACCCCGGAAGAAACTATCAACTTATGGGCTGATGGGCTAAAAACCCGGAATGGTGCGCTCCAATTCGCTCAATTTTCTCCGGAACTTCGTAACACATATCAGCAAGAGTTTGAAGATCTGAACTGGGTTACCGGTGTTTCCAGTCCCTGGGTGGAAAGTTACAACATCATCGATAAGATTTTGAGAGCGGATGGCAGCTATGAATTTAAAATAGTTTTTAAGTTAGAAACCTCTACCGGTTGGGCCGGTATAGAGACGTACAAGGCGGCAGCTAGTAACCTCGGCCAAGGGGGAGCGGATAAGTGGATGATCACTAAATTAGATAAAAATCTAATCGGAAATATACCCTGCGAAGTAATCGCCGACCCAGCAGCTTTATTAAAAGAGCCGGGTTACCAAGAATTAAGTCAGTGGTTTGACCAAAACTATAAGACCGCGGGAATGGATTCATTCTCTCTAGGAGCCGATAAATTTGTAATGATTAGCGCCGGTGAAAAATTAACTGGGGGTTATTATTTTGAACAGGTGAGTACTTGGGAAAAACAAGCGGAGATAGAAATAGGGGCCAAGCTATATGCTCCAAACAAGGACGCAGTTGTTACTCAAGTGGTAAACTATCCCTATGTTTTAATTCGAATCCAGAATGATGGTAAACAGCTAACTTTTAAAGGAATTGAGAGTATTATTCAAAACCAGTAACAGTACAGTGTTGTTTTCTGCAAGGAAGCTTTAGGCATGTAAAATAGATTGTCCAGTATTGAGACCTGTCTTTGTTGACAGGTCTTTTTATTCAATTTGCATTTTGCAGGGCTATATCAAGGGTTTCTTTTCTGTTGCAGTATAATTTAGAGGGGTATAATATATTCAGTAGTGAAAAATATATTTATTAGGGAATTTGGCGTTTCAGACAGCAACCTTGGTAATCCTTAATCAAATAAAAAATTATTAAAATGTAAGTAGAAAGGGGAATGGTTAATGAAGGAACCGGTTAATACCTGGACGCACTTTATAACCTTTTTGGCAAGTATAATTGGGTTGGTATTTTTAATTATTCTTTCTCATAGTAATAGTTCAAAGCTCATAACTATGACGGTTTATGGCGTAAGCGTGATAGTTTTATTTGGAACGAGTACCGTTTATCATTGGGTAAAGACCACCCCAGAAAAAGAGCGCCTCTTAAGGAAGCTGGATCATATATCGATTTTTTTACTCATTGCGGGTAGCTATACCCCAGTTTTTTATTATGGACTAGATGGTATTTGGAAATGGGCCATGTTAAGTGCTATTTGGGTATTAGCTCTAATAGGGATAGTACTGAAGGTGTTTTTTATTGACGTACATAGATCAGTATCTACAGCGTTTTATATTTCATTGGGATGGATGGCCCTTATCCCTCTCTTTAAGCTAGTGCAGAGCTTTCCAATCGGAGCGATTATCTTAATGTTTCTGGGTGGAGTAGCCTATACAATCGGTGGAGTAATTTACGGGACCAAGATCTTTGACTTTTTCCCTAATAAGTTTGGTTTTCACGAGATTTTTCATCTGTTTGTTTCGGTGGGCTCAGTATTACACTTTATAATGATAATGCGTTTCGTTATGCCTATGTAGAAACTGAATTTTTTAATACTTGATCACAGAACCTAGTTTAGTTGAATGGGACTTTCTGTGAAATTAAAATCAGCAGCTTATAAAAAAAGTGGGGTTTATGGGATTGAAGAATAAAGACGATGCAGGATCAGTCAGGACTTTACATATGATACTTCTGGGGATTTTTTTGTTGATTTTTATTTGGTCAGCGATCAATCCCAAGGATTGGTTTACCTGGGTTTTGGAAGTTTTACCGGCAGTTATAGGACTGATAATAATTTTGGCGACCTATCGAAGATTTAGGTTAACGACCCTGGTTTATATATTGATAACTATGCATGCTTCTATTTTAGTTATTGGGGGGCATTACACTTATGCAGAGATGCCGTTTTTTAACTGGCTCCAAGACACATTTGAACTCAGTAGAAATTATTATGATCGGTTGGGACATTTCGTGCAGGGTTTTGTTCCCGCCATCATTGTGAGGGAAATACTCTTGCGTAAATCTCCTTTACAGCCAGGCCGGCTGCTGTTTTTTATAGTAGTTTGTATTTGTTTAGCCATTAGTGCTACCTATGAATTCATCGAATGGGGAGTTGCGATAGCGAGTGGGAGTGAGGCAGAAGCCTTTTTGGGTACTCAAGGCGATGTATGGGATACACAATGGGATATGTTATTGGCTTTGATTGGGGCGATAATTTCTTTACTATTCCTTAGCAAATTACATGATCGATACTTATGCCGGATTTAAAATTAGGGGGATTTATCACCATGCAGGTCTCGTTTTGGGGTGGGGTCACCGGGTTGGTGATATTAGCCGTCGGTCTATACTGGTATCTCTACATGGAGCGTTATTCAATTCAAGTTAAGTCTTATGATGTCCGCCTGAAGAACCTCCCTAAATCTTTTGATGGGTTTACGATTTTACTTTTAAGTGATTTACATAGTAAGCAGTTTGGTAACAGACAAAAAAAGCTAGTTCGCCTAATTAATCAGCAATCTTATGACCTGGTTGCCCTTACCGGCGATTTCGTAAATAAATTTAAACCGGATTTTAAACCAGCCGCTGATTTAATAAGCCAGTTAAGGCAAGTCCCAGTTTATTTTGTACCGGGAAACCATGAATGGAGGACCGGGTTTAAGGCTAGGCAAAATCTGTTGGATCTAGGGGTTCGGATTTTAGACAACCAGGCTGAAAAGTACTTAATCAATAGTCAGCATATTTGGATAGTGGGCGTTGATGATCCACATCTGCATAAAGATCGATTAAACCAAGCTCTAGAAAAGGTTGACGACTTGGTCAATTTGGTCCCAAAGATTTTATTGGCCCACTCACCCAATATCTATCCAGAAGCTATCGAGAAGAAGATAGATTTGGTTCTCGCCGGTCATACCCATGGGGGTCAAGTCCGCATCCCTTTTATTGGGGCGGCCATTGCCCCCGGCCAAGGTCTACTTCCCCAATGGGACTATGGTTTATTTAAAAAAGATGGGACCACCATGATCATCAGCTGCGGACTAGGCGAAAGTGATCTGCCCATACGTTTCAATATAAAACCAGAGATAGTCAGGGTAACTCTCCGGTCAGCATCATAATCCTCTAAAACGACTTGACGAATTATTTCTTTGATGTTATCGTTAACCCATGAGGTAATTATGGTTAACAAAGGAAAGGGCGCTTTAAGAAAATACAGTGGGGGGTAGGCTCAGTGGAGACAAGAAACCAGATTGATCAGGAGAATAGTAATTTTAGAAAAGCTAAAGTTCGAGGTAATCTAGAGATTCGGGAAATTGTGTTAGTAGGTTTGTTTACAGCCTTAACCTGCATTATATCCTTAATTCTTAAATGGGGAGGAGACATCTTAGTCCCATTCAGTTTATTACCCTTAATGGCTCTTTTGGCAGGAGTGTTTTTAGGAGGACGTCTCGGAGCTTGGAGTATGTTGGTGTACGCATTGATGGGGTTAATAGGGATACCGGTCTTTGCCAAACCCCCTTTTGGCGGCCCAATGTATCTGTTACAGCCTACATTCGGTTTTATCCTTGGTTATATTGTCGCGGCTTATGTTACTGGTAAGATGTTAGAGAAATATACAGAGCCCAGCCTGATTCGTTATGGAACGGCGATGTTGGTCGGAATGGCAGTTCTCTATCTGGTAGGGCTACCCTACTTGTGGATAGTGGTTAATTTTTTTCTGGGTAAGGCGATGTCTGCAACGACAGTTATTAAAGTGGCTTTCTTGCCATTTTTTGGACTGGATTTAATAAAAATGGGGTTTGGAGCTGTACTGGCGCAAATGGTTACTAAAAGGATAGGTGACTTGGTACGACGTCCAGTGGTCTAGAAGGATATTAGCAGGGCCAGACCCGATAATAATCTAATCATCACAAGTTTTATTAGCTACATAATAAAAGGATAGTCTTCTAAATATAATCAGAATACTATCCTTTTATTTTTTTGTGTTTATTAAATGATATTGGACGTACTTTTAACGGATAGGTTGTATACTAAAATTTTCTTTTTTTATATATCGGGACGTTTTATTTACAATGGTACTGCAATCAGGGTAAAATAAGCATGGAATCTTGTCGAAATTCGCAGGTGAAGGGGTGTTTAACTTGATCCTGGTATTTGATGTAGGGAATACTAATATTGTTTTGGGTGTTTATGAGGGAGAGAAGTTGGTAACCCATTGGCGGGTCTCGACCGATCGGCAAAAAACCTCAGATGAATATGGAATGTTAATCCGTAGTCTTTTTGACTATCAGGGTTTGGATATGCGAGAAATAAAGGCGATAATGATTTCCTCGGTGGTACCTCCTCTAAACCCGGTACTTGAGGAAACATCCCGACAATACTTTGGGGTACAGCCGTTTGAGGTAGGCCCTGGGGTTAAGACGGGTATTGCGCTTAAGTATGAGAATCCTAGGGAGGTAGGCGCGGACCGAGTAGTTAATGCAGTAGCGGCGTTTGAACGCTATGGCGGGCCAGTTATTGTGGTAGATTTTGGAACTGCTACGACATTTTGTGCCATATCTAAACAGGGTGAATATTTAGGAGGAGCTATTGCACCAGGAATAGGGATTTCCTCGGAAGCTCTTTTTCAGCGAGCAGCCAAACTACCTCGAATTGAACTGATCAAACCAAAATCAATAATTGGTCGGAATACGGTGGCTAGCATGCAGGCGGGAATTGTATACGGGTTTATCGGCCAGGTAGATGGGATTGTTGAACGAATGAAGGCGGAATTAGGTGAGGATGCCAAAGTAGTAGTAACCGGCGGCTTGGCCGAGTTAATCGCCGCAGATTCTAAGACCATTGATGAGGTGGACCAGTTCCTTACGTTGGAAGGTCTGCGTCTAATATATGAAAAAAATAAGTAGTAGGGAGGCCCAATTGTCTGATTCCATTACAAATAGGTTCTGTTAAAATAGACAATCCAGTATTAGCCGCTCCCATGGCCGGATTTACGGATAAGGTTTACCGGATCTTGGCTAAAGAATTCGGATGTGGATTAACCTTTACGGAAATGATCAGCGCTCAGGCGTTAATGTATAAATGTGTTAGGACCAAAGAATTGCTGGATTTAACCGGCGATATTTTGCCAGTCGCAGTGCAGATATTTGGCTCTGATCCAGTAGTCATGGGTGAAGCTTCCCGAATAGTTGAGGCGGAAGGGGCTTCGATTATTGACCTAAATCTGGGTTGCCCTACTCCGAAGATAGTTAATAATGGAGAAGGATCCGCATTAATGAGGGATCCTTTAATGGCAGCCCGGATATTTAAAGAAGTGGTCCGCGCAGTATCCGTACCGGTAACCGTTAAAATGCGGAAGGGCTGGGATGATCATCAGGTTAATGCGGTTGAAATAGCTCGTCTGGCTGAAGATAATGGGGTAGCTGCGGTAATTATCCATGGAAGGACCCGAATGCAGTTTTATGCTGGGGAGGCGGATTGGCAGATAATTCGCCAAATCCGGGAAGCGGTTAACATTCCGGTGATTGGAAATGGGGATATCCGGGAGCCGGAGGACGCTCTGCGGATGCAAGCAACTACCGGTTGTGCCGGGGTTATGATTGGACGCGGCGCTTTGGGTAATCCCTGGATTTTTCAAAGCACCGGAGCTCTTTTGAGGGAAGGAAAAGTGATACCTCCACCAACCTTGACTGAAAGAATAGAATTAGCTAAACGACATATGCAAATGGAAGTAGCTTTAAAAGGTGAGTATTCTGCGGTCCGTGAAATGCGGAAGCATCTGGTTTGGTATGTTAAGGGGTATCGAGGGGTATCCAGGATTCGGGAAAAGATCAACCAGGGGGACTCACTTAATCAGATAGAAGAACTTTTGGAGGAATTTCTAAATTCCCAAGATGTAGTAAGGTAGGATTTTCTTTTTTCATTTAAAGAAGGGGTGTCGAATTTCGACACCGCTTTCTTGTGTTTTTAGGAAAGATTTGTTAAACTTTGTACACATTCTTGTGTACAAAGTTTAAATATCAAGATAATAGTAAATAAAGTTATTAAAGCGATTAAGAAATTGATTTGGGTATTTCTTGAAAGGACGAGCATGGAACCTTTGATTAGGATTGGGGACAAGTTAATCAACCGACAAAAGATAAGCAGTGTCTTGGATCGAATCTTGGAGTTAAGGGCTACCGGTTTATCTCAGCGGGAGGTGGCTAAACGGCTGGGTTTGGAACGCACTTTCATTTCTCGAATGGAAGGATTGGGCGAGATTCGGCAAGGTAGTCGATTGGCGGTAATCGGATTCCCAGTTTTGAATAAGGATGAGTTAAACCAGGTAGTGCAAGAAATGGGCGTTGATTTCTCTTTTATATTGACTGATCAGGAACGCTGGAACCTGGTCTTGGAAAAGCGCGGACTGGATCTAATGAATCTAGTAATGAACTTAATCATGCAATTGAGAACTTTTGATGTAGTGATAGTAATCGGATCTGATTTGCGCATCAAAATTGCTCAGACGCTCTTAGATAAAGAGGTAGTACCACTATATCTCGGTGAATCTCCTATTGAAGGAGATAAATGGGTAGACCCCGATATTCTTCGGCAGATCCTTCAAGCTTGTCAACAGAGGGACGACGGAATTGCTTCGGGACGAAAGGAGTAGATTTGGTTGAAACGAGTGGTTAGTGTTAGTCTAGGATCATCCCGTCGTAACCATGGGGTGGAAACGGAGTTTTTGGGGGAACGATTTAGTATAGAACGCATAGGTACCGATGGAGATATGGATCTGGCTATCTCTATCATACGGCAGCTTGATGGGGATGTAGATGCTTTTGGGATGGGCGGTATTGACCTATATATTTACGCAGGAAGTAAACGATATACGCTGAGGGATGCTCGACGGATTGCCAATGCAGCCAAAAAAACTCCGATTGTGGATGGCAGCGGACTAAAAAACACTTTGGAAAGGAAAGTAATCCACGATCTAAACCAAGCGGGTAAGATTAATTTTAAGGGGCGAAAAGTCCTATTAGTTTCCGGGGCGGACCGTTTTGGAATGGCTCAGGCTCTAGATGAACTGGGGGCAGAGATTACTTTTGGAGATTTAATTTTTGGCCTTGGTTTACCTATACCGTTACGGTCCCTGCGTACCTTGGAAAGGGTGGCGCGCTGTCTGATTCCTATTGTCAGTCAGATGCCTTTCAGTATGCTTTATCCTACCGGAAAAAAACAGGAGCAGGTTGTTCCTAAGTATAGTTCTTACTATCAGGACGCAGAAATCATTGCGGGGGATTTTTTATTTATCCGACGCTATTTACCAGCGCATATGCAGGGACAAACGATTATTACGAATACGGTTACTATGGAGGATCTGGAACTATTACGAAGTCGGGGGATTAAGACCCTGGTTACGACCACGCCCGAATTGGAGGGGCGGTCTTTTGGGACAAACGTTATGGAAGGAGTCTTGGTGAGTATTTTGGGCAAACGTCCCGAAGAGATTACGCCAGCTGATTATTCCGATCTATTGGAGCGAATGGATATTAAACCTAGAATAGTACAGTTATAAAGAAACGCTGCAATTAAAACTTTAAATGCCCATTGTTATGTTAAATAAATATTATATTTTAAAGTGTTCGAATAGGCTTTGTTATCGGTGCATAAAATGTACCCGGAGGTAACCAAGCCTATTTTATTATTTTATTTATTATTACTTTTTGTGTGTTTGATTGATCGAAGAACGAGATTTTCATTCTTGTTTAAACCCCAGGGCATGAGCGTAGAGGCCGCTGCGAAGGGAGTCTGCTAATTTGAATACCTATGCGTTATTAGTACAGCCGGAAATTTCCGTTATATCCAATCACTATAAACACCGACTGTTATCCAAGGTACCGGCGTTTATAGGCGGAAAATTGGAAGGAATAACGACATCCGCTGACGCTATGGTGCCGGGATGGTTAATCTGTTTGCCGCAAATGGTCTGCCGGAATCAAACGGATGATATTTCTCGACCGGCATATTATCATCGGGCTAAACAGATTGCAGATCTAACGCGTAATTTGAAGGTAAATATTTTGGGATTAGGTGAATCAGATTATGTAAGATGGGGAGAATTACTTAGAATCAATTTATTGCCTACTATTACCTTGGGAGATGCTTATCGGGCTGGTATGGTTCGTAGATTACTTAGCCAATCGTTGATTAGTAAAAGGATTCCCCAATCGCAGGTAAGGGTAGCAGTTACCGGCGTCGGAGGCAGTCTGGGAAATATTTGTACTCGGGTATTGGCCACCATGGTTAGAAAGCTTACCGTGATTGGAATATCGGAAAAAGCCTTTGATTTTTTTGCCCGGCAAATTTTGTATGAAACTGGAACTTCCGTTCTGCTTGGTAGAGACGTGGCACGGGAGTTTGGGGAGACAGATGTTTTAGTGGTAACAGACGAAGGACAAGGGGGGTGGGGAGAACGGGAGTGGATGAATTTAAGGTCCGGGGCTCAGGTTATACAGGTTAGCAGCCAAATAGTTAGTAATAGTTGGGATATCCCTAAAAATGTTTGTATAAATCGGCTAATGGTTTCAATTCCCAGGCAGGTTTGCTTAAAAAGTAGTATGATGTTTAGAGCTTATAAAAGTTTACTTCGAGAAAACTGGCCCGATTGGCTTGGCCAGTTGAACAAAGGCGATTCCCGAGACTCTAACAGACAGCTAATTCCGGCGTCTTTGGCGGAGGTAATACTTTTATCTTTAGAAACTTCAATCTCGCCTTCGGGTAAGGGAGAGGATATAAGTCTAAAGTATGTGGATCAGCTGGATACAATTGGGGTTAAACTGGGCTTTATCCCTCAACTAATAGAACAGAAAAGGTCAATTATGGGGAATAGTTACAGTAAAAATATAGCACTTACACCTTGACAACCATGGTGTAGGTCTATATAATTGCAAACTAAGAAATTCGAAAGCAGAAATTCAAAGATGGTTCAAGCACGATGGAATTATAATGACTGGCCGTGGTGCTTATTATAGTTATATTATAGGGAATGGGTTGGGTCCGGTCCGAAAAAAGGTACGTTTGATTGAACGGACTATTTTAAAACAAAGGAGCGAGGTTAATGTCCGAAAAGGAGGTAATCCTGACTCTAGATGGTCTGAATAAGCTGGAAGCGGAATTAAATCAGCTTAAGACAATTAAGCGGCGAGAGATTGCGGAAAGGATTAAGCAGGCCATAGGATTCGGTGATATTTCGGAAAACTCGGAATATGAAGACGCGAAAAATGAGCAAGCTTTTGTTGAGGGTCGGATTTTGACCCTGGAGAAGATGCTGCGGCGCGCGCGGGTCATTGATGAAGCAGATATCGTTACTGATGTGGTTTCACTGGGGAGCAAGGTATTGCTTAAAGATATTGAAGAGGGGGAAGAACTAGAGTTTTATATAGTCGGAACTGCTGAGGCAGATCCTAGATCTGGAAAAATCTCAGTTGAATCTCCGGTAGGCCGGGCAATATTAGGTCAAGCTAACGGTAAGGTTGTCGAGGTAAAAGTACCGGCTGGGAAACTCCAGTATCAAATTTTGGGCATTTGCCGGTAGAAGTCCTTGCGTATATACCCTGTGCCCTTCAAAGGGGCATGGGGTTTCGTGTAATATTTCCAGTTGGGGGGTAAACGGTAAATTGGGTGAGGATTTAGATATTCACGAAGTTAGCGGAGAAGCAGTCGATCTAAGTGAATTAATGAAGGTGCGTCTGGAAAAACTGAATGGATTGTATGCTCAAGGGATAAATCCTTACGGAGGAAAATTTTTAGTAACCCATAAGGCCCAGGATGTATTAGACAAATTTGAGGTGCTAGAAAATTGTCCTATCGTTATAGCTGGTCGGTTAATGGCTAAACGAACCCATGGGAAGGCTAGCTTTGGTAATATTCAAGATTTATCGGGACAAGTTCAGATCTATGTCCGTAAGGATGATGTAGGTGAAGAAGCCTATGAACTGTTCGGGCGGATGGATTTGGGGGACATTCTTGGTATCGAAGGCAAGGTTTTTAGGACCCGTCGAGGGGAAATTTCAGTAGCGGTCGAAAAGATTACGATTTTAGCCAAATCCTTGCGGCCTTTGCCGGAAAAGTGGCATGGATTAAAGGATGTGGATCTGCGTTATCGACAGCGTTACCTAGACTTGATTGTTAATCCGGAAGTTAAACAGGTTTTTATTCTGCGTAGTCGGATTATCAAAAGTTTACGGCAGCAGTTAGACAACTTGGATTTTTTGGAAGTGGAAACTCCCATGATGCAGACCATAGCTGGCGGAGCCGCTGCTCGTCCTTTTATAACTCACCATAATGCCTTGAACATGGATATGTTCCTTAGAATTGCACCAGAGCTTTTTCTAAAACGTTTATTGGTGGGAGGCCTGGAAAAGGTCTATGAGATCAATCGAAACTTCCGGAACGAGGGAATATCCACTAAACATAATCCGGAGTTTACCATGGTAGAATTATATCAGGCGTATGCTGATTATGAGGATATGATGAATCTGGCGGAAAGTATAATTTCCGCGCTTGCTCAAGAGTTATTAGGAACCACCGTTATACCTTATCAGGGGGAAATGATAGATTTAACCCCTCCCTGGACTCGGCTTTCGATGATGCAGGCTATTGAAAAATACGTAGGTCTTGACTTTTCCAAAATTGAAACGGATGCAGAAGCGCGAGCAGCAGCAAGAAGTTTGAATATGGAACCGGATGTTAAGGCTTCCAAGGGCACAGTGATTAATGAAATTTTTGAGGAGTTTGTGGAGCCGCGTTTGGTACAACCTACTTTTATAACTAGTCATCCAATTGAAATATCTCCGCTAGCCAAGCGGAATGCAGAGGATCCCAAATACACCGATCGGTTCGAAGTGTTTATTGCCGCTCGAGAAATGGCCAACGCTTTTTCTGAACTTAACGATCCCATAGACCAGAAAGGTCGTTTTCAGCGTCAGGTAGAACAGAGGGCCGCTGGCGATCAGGAAGCCCATATGATGGATGAAGATTATATACAAGCACTGGAGTATGGCATGCCTCCAGCCGGCGGCATGGGCATCGGGGTGGATCGTTTAGTCATGTTGTTAACTAATTCAGCATCCATCCGGGATGTCATCTTATTTCCGACTATGCGTCCTCGTATAGACTAACGGTTTGGTGAAGCGGGGATGGTTAGCCAGGGATGGTTGTCGCCAACGAAAGGCATATTAGTTTTGTTAGCGGACTCCTCGTGTTATGGACATGGGGAGTTTGTATTTGGTCCAGCATTATTAGGCCAGATTTGGTAAAACTCCGCAAATTCATGAATATGATGGTCGAATAAAGAGAATACTTCAGACTTAGTAGGGAGATTAGAACTTTCTGCTTATAATCAGGCGAATTTGTGAGTTGCTTTGAGATGACAACCGTGGTATATTAATTGAGGTTCTGTTGGCGAGTTATCCGAGTGGTAATAAACCTCAGAGAACTAAGGGTTTTATGGTCGCCAGTAGAATATCTGCAAATTAGATGAATTAAAGTCTTGACAGATACTCTGGTAGATGATAAAATAACTTTCGCGGCACTGAGCAAAACAAAACATCAGTGAAGCGAAAAAGCAAGTAGATATTAAAATAATAAGTAGAACCTCTGATCTTTGAAAACTAAACAGTTGTGCGAAGCCTAAAATAAACAAACAAGTCAAGGACCTCGTTAAGAGAGTTTCAAGACAAAAGCTAGCAAGTAAATAAGAGCAATTAAGCTCTTCGATATTTAAACGGAGAGTTTGATCCTGGCTCAGGACGAACGCTGGCGGCGTGCTTAAC
>Ga0074193_1002540_pt1 | contig 16141 bp, 12 predicted proteins | sample EPASupsiteHSE605_FD_64523 | JGI IMG/M metagenome (GOLD analysis project Ga0074193, IMG submission 64523) | Bioremediated contaminated groundwater from EPA Superfund site, New Mexico - Sample HSE6-05 | ecosystem: Environmental > Aquatic > Deep subsurface > Groundwater > Contaminated ... | reverse complement strand
GAATTGTAAAAACATCTCCCTTGTCCGAGGTTACCTTGATACCGTATGAGGGTATTTTATGCTCGAAACGTTCAAACGATTCGTTAAGTGTTGCCGAAACCATAGGCAGTTGGTTTATGCTGTCAAGACTTAATCCATCTCCACAGGTTTTGTCCTTAGGAAATGATGATTGGTCAATAATTGCAATGTGTAAACCTGATTCGGCAAGTTTTATGGCACAGGTTAATCCTGCAGGTCCCGCTCCAATTATGAGTACATCGTAAATTTGTTCTGCCATCTACTGGAAGATAAATGATTAGTGTTAATTATTTCCGGATTTGTTACCGGCGTGAATTTTGAAATGTAGCGTATGCCATATTGCTCTTCAGAACAAAGATACAGAAAACTATGGATGCTGATTTTGCGTTGTAATAATTAATTGAAAGCATGTGATCCCAAAGTGAATTCTAGATTAATCCGGAGTTGTTCTGGTATAAGCTAGTTTAAAGAAAAAAGCTGCTTTAGGGAGTGTTGAAACGGATGTTTATTCATTTGAATAATGCCGTCTTGCACAAGACCCTAAACGCAGCCTTTACGTAATAAAAATAAGTTCATTCTTATTACGGCTTAAACGATATTAGTCAAACAATTCGTTGAGCCAGCTTTTCTTTTTATTGTATTTATCATGATGTTTATAGTAATCATCATGCTTATTGTGCTCGTTAGAATAAGAATGATTTACAGATTCTTGTGTTTGAGTGGAACGTTCAATAATTTTATCAAGCTCTCCACGATCGAGCCAAATACCTCTGCAATCAGGGCAATAATCAATTTCTATTCCCTGACGTTCGCTCATCATGAGCGTTGTATTACATTTTGGGCATTTCATAGTTTCGTACAATTATAAGATTTATGAATGATTTTTCTTTTTCAGGATAAGAGATAGAATTACCGATAAGGCAATTACCGCTCCGATAGTATAGAGCGAAGTCGTTATTGGTATTTTAAAGAAGGAACTGATTGACATTTTTATTCCGATAAACATCAGAATAACGGCTAGTCCGTATTTTAGCAAATGGAATGCACCCACGATGTTAACCAGTGCAAAATAAAGCGAACGCAAGCCAAGTATTGCAAATACGTTAGATGTGAAGATGATGAAAGTGTCATTTGAGATTGCCAGAATAGCAGGGATGGAATCAACCGCAAAAATAAGATCGGTAAATTCGATGATAACCAGCACAATAAAAAGTTGTGTGATATGCAGCTTTCGGTTGATTTTCAGGAAAAACTTTCCCTGATGAAATTGAGCTGTTAAAGGAATAAACCGTTGAATGAAACCAGTGATTGCCTTGTTCTCCGGATTTTTAGTATTATCTGCTTTCTCAACCAGCATTTTGAATCCGGTATAAATCAGAAAAGCACCAAACACATAAATAATCCAGTGAAACTGGTTAATCAGAGCAACACCTGTAAAGATAAATATAGCCCTCATAATCAGGGCGCCCATGATTCCCCAGAACAAAATTTTATGCTGGTATTTTCCGTCTATTCCAAAATAGCCAAAAACCATAATGAAGACAAAGAGATTATCGACACTTAATGACTTTTCAATGATGTATCCGGTGAGAAATTCAAGGGCTTTAGCTTTTCCCAGAAAATGGTATATTCCGTAATTAAATAGCATGGCAAGTGTAATCCAGAAAAGAGACCAGAGCAGGGCTTTTTTGGTGCTGATAATTTTATCTTTCCTGCTGAAAAGTCCCAGATCGAGCAGCAGCATAAAGAGGATGAAACAGATAAATAATATCCAGGTTGTGAAATTAATTTCCATTGTTAAACAAGATATTTAATGAGGATAAAACTTCCGATTAATATTGTTGTAAATCCCAATGCCAGGATGTTGAAGTATTTGTCAATAAACGCTTTGATGGAAGGTCCGAATTTCCAGATCAGCCAGGCAATCAGAAAAAAGCGGGCACCCCGGCTAATGAAGGACGCCAGTGTGAACATGGCAAAGTTTACATCAAAAGCTCCGGCTGTAATGGTAAACACTTTGTAAGGAATAGGAGTAAAACCGGCAGTGAAGATTACCCAGAAATCCCATTCGACATACAAAAGTTTGATGTCTTGGTAAAGCGAAGTTGTGAATCCGGGAATATTGTCGAAAAAGAATAAAGCGAAAGGAGTAAATTGACCTTCGTCGCTTAACCATACTTCATTTCCGATATAATATCCGATAAAAGCTCCGGCAACTGAGCCGATGGTACAAATGAGTGCATAGCGGAATGCTTTGGCTGTTATGCCTAATGCCAATGCGATGAGCAAAACATCAGGTGGTATCGGGAAAAAGATGGATTCAGCTAAGGCCAGAATAAATAAGACAACAGGCCCGTAAGGAGAATTCGACCAGTTTAGAATCCACTCGTATAATTGTTTAGACCATTTCATTTCTGTTGATTTTGTTTTACACGCTCTCTATTCTCACTGGTTTTCCGGTGAGAATATTCAGATGAAAGCTGTGTGTATCCTTGTGAAAAGATTCAGCTATTTATGAATTAATACGATAATGATGATTGAAATTACAGATACAGCAATAATGGATGTAACCAGTTTTGGTTTGAACGTCAAAAGCATTTTTACTTTATCACCAAGTTTAAAGGTTAGCAATCCCAGAAAGTAAAATTTCATCCATTGGCTAATAATGGTTGCTAGTCCAAATAAAAAAATATTTATGTCGAATATACCAGAGGAAATAGAAAATATCTTATATGGAACCGGAATAAATGCTGCTGCAAAAAGAACTCCAAAACCCCATTGCTCATAGAGTAATCTGATTCTTTCGTGAAGTTCAATGGTTATTCCGGGCACATTATCAAATACAAACAAAGCAAAATCTGTATAGTTCCCATCTGCTTTTAGCCATGCAAAATAGCCAATCCCGTATCCCATAAATGCGCCAAGTAATGTTCCAACTGTCCCTGATATTGCATACTTAATCATGTTTTCCTTGTTCAATAACACAAGTGTTATGAAAAACATTGGGGTAGGCAAAGGAAGAATTGAAGAATCAAGAAAGGCACACAGAAACATTGCCCAAACTGAGTACCTGGTATGAGCCCAATTATTCAGCTTATCAATGAATTTTTTAATAAGATTGAATTTAGTATAGGAAACGGATTTGGCCATAAATGATTTTGTGATAATTCAACAAGGGAAGAGACTTGTTGTTTGCTTCGTTTGGTTATTGTTCTCTCAAAATGTGTTTTAATTTAATCCGGAGTCATTCAGGGTTAATGCCGATGGATGGAAATGTTGAGGTCGATTGAGTATGCAAAGATTAGACTGTTACACTCCTCCAATCGGTATTATACACTTGGTTTTTTAATATAGATGAAAAATGCTGTAAACTGCAATATAGGAAAGCTATTCCTGGATGTCAGGTAAATACAATCCTGTTTGTTAGGAGAGCTTGGGTGGTTGCCAGAAAAAAACTTCACTCGTTTGTATATCGGGAACGAAATGTATAAAAACAGTGCTTGAAAGATTACAGTTCAAAAAATGTAATGGCAAAACTACATACACAACAACATCTTCTTCACCATTGTCTGCCTGAATTTCGTGGTGTGAAGTTGAATATTCATGACTTATAATATGAACGCATTCCACCCTGTGATGGTAAGCATCAGTGCAAATCCATCCTGTGATGATGAACATAAGAAGCGTCGATAATAGTCTGAGTGGTTTCATTTTAAGTACAAACATAACGGATTAACAGCAACTTATTGTATTTGTTGAATTAAATTTATGTTAATAGAGTTGTAAAGAGTAGATCTGAAATATATTTTCTGTCCTTCTTCAATAAAAAATGCCTTAGTTTTGTTGTTGAAGGTAACAGCTATAAAGAATATCAGAAATTAAATATGTATCAGATAAACAAATTATATGTCAGGCCTGAGCTAAAGTTGTCGGATCTGCTCCTTGAGAATCCAAACTTATTGTTGATGATGGAGCATTTCTCGCTCAACTCCATTGTTCAGGAAATGAGTGTTGATCAGTTTTGTTGTAAAAACAACCTTCGTACTGGCGTATTTATTGCTATTGCAAATTTGTACAATGGCTTTCAGAATACAGGAAAAGATTTGTTTACGGAAAAAGATATAGAGGTAATTATAGGCTTTTTGTCTAATTGTCACCGCTATTACAAACAGGAGAAATATCCCGAAATCAAGTCTTTGATAGCTCAGCTCTATCAAACGAATACTACTGCCGAAGTAAAACTGGTTGAACAGTTTTTCAACGACTACTTTGAAGAGGTGCTTGAGCATTTGAGCTACGAAGAAAGCATCGCATTTCCGTACTTTCGTAATCTTTTGCAAAGTAAATCAGAAGCTTTGACTGAAAGTCATTTTTCGGTTCTTGAATATGGCGATCATCATTCCGACATTGAGTCAACATTGTCTGATTTGAAAAATTTGATTTTAAAACACATCCCGATACAAACCGATTTTGTGGTTCGTCGTAAGCTGTTGTTGAGTTTGTGTGAACTTGAATTTGATCTTAAGATTCATCAAAGTATCGAAGAGTTGATTTTGATGCCCCTGATTGCCAAACTTGAAAAGAAGCCGAACCGTGAATAAACATAAAATCCATATTGCAATTATTGAACCTTCTTCGTTGGTGTACGAAGGAATTTCAAATATTCTGCTCAAGTCGGGGATGTATATTCAGATTTTCAGAATAGATTCTGTTTCAGAACTTTCTCATTACAGTAAAAGCGAGTCGTTCGATTTTGTTCTTATCAATCCAATGTGTATCCAGAATAAAATCAGAGAGTTTGCTACTTTGCGTAAATGTTTTCCGGATGTTTGTTGGGTTGGATTGGTGTATAATTTTTATGAGCCTCAACTGCTTTCCAATTTTAATTTTCTGATACAGATAACCGATAATACCGATACAATTTTAGACGCTTTTCATCGGCAAATTCATTTGCAGGAAGACGGACAGTCTATGGAACACGAACAACTCAGTGAACGAGAAGTGGATGTGTTGCGGCTTATTACTCAGGGGCTTTCGAATAAGGAAATTGCAGATAAACTCAATATCAGCATACATACCGTTATCAGCCATCGGAAAAATATCAGCCAGAAAACCGGAATCAAAAGCCAGTCGGGCTTAACCATTTATGCCATATCTAATAAAATCATCTCTTTGGAAGATTTTGCAGGAGTATAAGGTTGTTTTTTACATAAGGGAAAATAAAGTTTTCCTTCAATGTTTTTTTTTGACATAGAGATAAAAAAAGTTTTTCTCGTATGTTTCGCAGTGGCATATACAGGAAAAAAAGTTTTTCCTCAATGATTATTTTTCACATAAGGGAAAATAAAATTTTCCTTCAATGTTTTTTTTTGACATAGGGATAAAAAAAGTTTTTCTCGTATGTTTCGCAGTGGCATATACAGGAAAAAAAGTTTTTCCTCAATGTTTATTTTTTACATAAGGGAAAATAAAGTTTTCCTTCAATGTTTTTTTTTGACATAGAGATAAAAAAAGTTTTCCTCGTATGTTTTGCAGTGGCATATACAGGAATAAAAGTTTTTCCTCAATGTTTATTTTTTACATAAAAGGAAAAAAAGTTTTTGCCCTATCTTTCGCAGAGCAGTACATATGAAAAAAGATTTTTCCTCAATGTTTTTTCAGGGGTATTCATGGAACCGTGTTTAACCGGTTAAATCTGGGTTTCGAAACTTTACGTTATACATTTGGTATTGTAATACTCCTTTTTAAATAAAAACTACTATATTTACACCCGTAAAAAATCAAACTTTGCCTATGGAGCAATAAAAATCTAAAAAAAAATATAAAATAGCGTTTGCTATTATTCTTACCTCTTTGAAATCTGGAAAATTTTTATGTAATGCAAGAATAATAAGTAAAAACGCTCACGCTACGGCGTGGGCTTTACTTATTTGCATTACGGGCTTTCCAGAGCCTCAAGGGTAGATATAGTAAAAGTCACACGCCTTTTTTATGGGCGGGTGGCAGGCTGAATTGAGAATCGAAAAGCTGAAAATAAGAATATCTTTTTAAAAGGCAAAATACAACTGTGAGTCGTATTTTATAACCAAAATCTTTTATTGATTTATATTCTGATATTAAATACTTATTAAAGGCCATGAAATACGTTTACTAATTTATTGCTGACGCTTATCAAGTAAATCCATACGTTCACTCATTATATATGCTTTATATTTTTTAAAAATATACTTTTGAAAATTCATGATTTTAAAAATAATACGATTAAAATGATATTTACAAGCTTTGAACAATTTTACAATGACTCATAGTTAAACTTTATATTATATACGCCTACTATTTTTGTAAACACTAAATTAATGAAATTATGAATTATAATAAAATATTAATAATCAGTTTATTATTACTTAATACAATCATAGCCAAAGGTCAAAATTTATATGATGACTCATTGTATTTTTGGAAAAACCAAACCACGAAGCTAAATGAAGATTACAAACAAACTATTCAAAATGGAAAATTATTCTACGATAAATATGATACACTCAAAACAGTAAAAGGAAGCGGGTATAAATTCCTGCAACGATATGAGATGTTTTGGAATGACCGAACAATGAGTTCAGGCAGTTCAATAGCTAATTTACAACATGCTTTTGATGCCGCCTACGATTACAAAACAAACTACCTGCAATCAAACACGAGCGTGAATACTAAGCCGTGGAAATTATTGGGACCTTATGATAACTATAATATTACCCAAACAGCAAATGAAAGTACTCATAATATTGGTCTTGTAACAAGCATCTGGTGCGATAAAGATGATCCAAATTATAACACGATTCTGGCAGGCACAAATGCTTCCGGTTTATGGAAAACCACCAACAAAGGTCAAACATGGAGAAATTTAACAGACAGCTATGGTTTAAGCATTGGTGTTGAAGCCATTGCAGTACACCCCCTGAATAAAAATATTATTTATATAGGGACTGGCTTTGAGAATGGAGTCATCGGGTCTCATTATCACATGGGTATTTTAAAATCAACCGATGGTGGGAATAACTGGGTTTTAACAAGTGTAAATAGTAATAGCAATGGTATTAATCCTATTAACTGTCTGGTTCGGAAAATTATTTTTGATCCTATTGATAATAATATAATGTATGCAATTATAGGGAATAAAGTTATAAGATCAAATAATGAATTTAATACATTTGAAATAATTTTTAATGGGGATCAGCATTTTACCCAAAATAACAACCCTTATAAACCCAAGGAGATCATGGATATAGAAATTGATAGGATTGTTAAAAACGGAGTTGAATCCAGCGCGGTTTTTATTTCTACAGATGGATATATATCTTGGAATCAGGGAGCGCCAACTCTTTATAATGCCGAAATTTGGAAGACATTAGAAGCACGAAGTACAAGTGTTACTTGGGAAAGTTTGGACTATGGTGCATATCAAAGTGTTACTCCTCAATTTGTTCCAATAATTAAAATGTTTAAGCCAGATAACTTAACCAATACAGACGTACTATTTTTTGGATATATCCAATCTTCCGGAAATGATATATCAATGTTGGTTAGAACTGCAGACACTAAAAAAATAAATAGCGAACTGGGGTTAAATTTTTCAGAACATTTTAATTATTATTTTACAACTGCTAATTACATAAACTGGGATTATTTTACCAATGAATTTGAATCAAATCCAGCGGCATGTGCACAACCCTACATAAGGGTATATATGGGAGGTGTTTATTTGACTAGTTACAATAGACAAAGTGCCATTACGAAAACACGCCCTCATATGGATTTCAGATGTATTTATCCTCTTGCAGGGAATGGAGGAGCCAATGATAAGTTATTAATAGGAACTGATGGAGGAATAAGTATTACTGAAAACTCAGGAGCCAGTTTCAAAAGCCTAAATGGTCCTGGTCTTACAATTTCTCAATTTTATGGAATTGGGGTATTTCAGGATCCTGTTAGTGATGATGAGTTTATTTGGGGAGGAGTGCAAGACAACGGTGCGTGGGAATACAGGAATGGTATTTGGAAACAAACAGATTGTAATGATGGAGGTGATTATACTTTTTCCGAGCATTATTCTAACCTGGGAATTATGACAAAATTTTGCAATACAGAAATCAAGTATCAAAAGTGTATCAATAATAACAATTCTACTCTGCGCGATAATTCTTGTTCTGGCGATCCAATTGTACTAAATTTATTCGGGGAAAACCAAAATGAGATTTACAGAGTTCCTAAAGTTAAATGGAGTAAATCTTTAACCGAAAAAAATATAGCTTATTTTGCAGGTAAAGAAATTAGAAAATTAACATTTATTGCCCCAGGACAAGCATCCTACGCAGGTACAAATAATGAATTAAGCATTTCAAACTATGGAAAAGTAACTGATTTTCACAATATTCCCAATGCAAATCTTGGTAGTAATTATATAAGAACATTTGATGTTTCAAAATCGAACCCGAAGGTAATGTATGTTTCGTATAACACACAGCCCAATCCTCCCTATATGGCAAATACTCTTTTTAAGTTTGACAATTCAAGCGGAACACCTGTATATTCCAAATTAACAGATAACCTGCCTGCTGAAGCTAAAAGTTTTATAATTACAACCATTGTTGTTTCGGAAACAAATGAAAACGAGTTATGGATAGGCTGCTCCGGTTTTGGGAACGGTTTTAGAGTATATCATAGTGCAAACGGAGGTCAAACATGGGACAATGTTTCCGGCGGATTACCCAATTTTCCGGTGAATGAGATTGAATTATTACCCGGTAGCTCTTCGCAGGAATTATATCTGGCAAATGATATTGGAGTATTTTATCATAACAATACCATGACAAATCCCTATTGGATGCCTTTTAATGATGGATTACCCGGCTGTATTGTAACTGATATTGAATTCAATACACTTAAAAACAAAATTTATATTGCAACCTTTGGAAGAGGCGTTTGGGAAACATCTCTCTCTTGCCAGAAGGAAAGCACTCCTCTTGTAATTAACGGGAACACTACTTTCGACAAAGTTAAATTCATCAAAAGCGACATTGAGGTTGCTTCTGGTGCTACTTTAACAATCCTGAATAAAGTGAGAATGTGCAGTTCGTGCGGCATCAAGGTAAACAGAGGGGCTCATTTGGTGATTGACGGAGGTACCCTTACTTCTGGTTGCGAAAACGAAAGATGGCAGGGTATTGATGTTTTGGGAACCAGCAACATGGTTCAAACTTCTGTTTTAAACGATCCGAACCAGGGGATTGTCGAACTGAAAAACGGGGCTTTAATCGAAAATGCAGAAGATGCTATTCAGCTTTGGAATGGTTCCGACTGGAATACAACCGGCGGCATTGTTGTAGCAAGTAATGCTGCTTTTAAAAACAACCGGCGTTCTGTTGAATTTATGGATTATCAAAACAAACTGCCCAACAACAATGTAATGGACAACCTTAGCAGCTTTACCAATTGCGAGTTTAGCTACGACGACAACTATATGGCCACGGGCAACGATATTTTAACTCATGTAACGCTATACAAAGTAAAAGGAGTAAAATTTTACGGCTGTAAATTTTACAACAACCGAACCGACAAGCAATACAGCCTGAGTGCAAACAAAGCAATTTATTCTATTGACGCAGGTTATTATGTATGTTCCCTTTGCGATGTAGCCGTGGCGTATGGGCAAAATTGTCCTCCGGAAAACCAAAAAAGATCTTTCTTTAAAGGATTTAATACGGCCGTTGAAGCCTTAGGAACCAACCCGAACAGCTTTGTTAAAATTGATGAAGCCGATTTTGAGGAAAACCTCAAAAGTGTAAGAATTTCCGCCTTAGATAATCCCTGGATTAACCGCTCTAACTTCCTGATCGGCAACTCAGTAATACAAAATATTCCTCAAAATGAATTTAGTTCTGGAATAGAAATTACAAATTCAACCGGGTTCAGGGTGGAAGAAAATACCTTATCGCTTTCAGATATGTCGAATAATAAAAATAACGGGATTGTTATTGATCAAAGTGGAGCTTCTCAAAACCAGGTGTATAAAAATACTATTCAAAGTTTAAACTTTGGGCAGCTTTTCTCGGGGCTTAATCGTTCAACCCAGGATCAATACAAAGGTCTTCAGTTTTTATGCAATCATCACCAGGGGAATCTTTCAAACGATGTAAGGATAAACAATCAGGGAATCCGTATGTACCAGGGTAAAATAAACCCGAATACCGAGATGGCTGCCGGTAATATTTTTACCGATAATATTTGTAACATTGCGAATGGCTCAGATGTTTCCATTTTCTATTCATGTTTCGATCAGCCGGATCAAAAACCGCTTATAAACCAATGCCCTAACCAGAACAACCTGTTTTTAACGGTTTTGAATACCGGGAATAACTGCCCGTCAAATTTTGATGCAGGCCTGGGATTCCCCTTAAGCGCCGAGCACAAAACCCAGCTCAACACCAATTATGACCAGCTCGAAACAGTTTATCTAAACCTGCTTTACACCTATAACTCGATGATAGACGGGGGGAGTACAACGCAAGTTTTGAACAAGATACAATCAACCTGGCCGCAGGAAGCATGGGAATTACGCAACGAATTGTTATCGAAATCTCCTTATTTATCGGAAGAAGTATTGCGTGAAACCGCTATAAAGAACATCCTGCCCCAGGCAATGCTGTTCGAAATATGTATAGCGAACCCCGACGGAACCCGCGATCAGAAATTTATCGACTTCCTGGCCTACGAAATTCCGAACCCGCTGCCTCAATATATGCTGGATTTAATTGTGGCAAACCGGGAAACAAAATCGTCCCGTACTTTAATGGAAAGCAGCCTTGCCGAAAAAGGGGCAGAAAAAGATTTTATTGCCGGATTACTGATTGCCAACGAGATGCAAAACACCGAAAGCAACCGCGCCATTATTCGTAGCTGGTTATCGCGCAGGGGAAACCTTGACGATTTTTATGCACGGGCCGAAAGCTATATTGATGAAAATGATTTCGAGAGTGCAAATACTGCTTTAAGCCAGATCCCGAATTTCTACACGCTGGACGACGCCCAGCAGGCCGAATTTAATAATTTTACTTCTTATCTGAGTTTAAGAAGTGATATGCAAAGTTCCGGAAAATCAATCATGAACCTCGACAGCCCGTATATAGAAGCGTTAAGGCTTATTGCCGAAAACAATACAGGCCGTTCATCTGCTATTGCCTGCAATATTTTATGTTTTGGATACCAAATTTGTTATGAAGACAATTATGACACCGGGGAACCCAAAAGCTTTGCATACAACAAACCTAAAACCACCGCGAAACAGGTACTTAACCAGGCTTACAATAAAGTAAGCGTGATGCCCAACCCGGCATCGGTTTATACAAGTTTTGCATGGGAATTACCTTTGCTCGAAGGAGATGCAACCCTTACTATTTCGGATATCAGCAGCAAAATAATTATGCAACATATCCTCAAAACCAAACAGGGACAGTGGATATGGGATACCCGGAACATCCGGAAAGGAATTTATTATTATGAACTTAAAAGTGCCGGCAAGAGCATTGCTCATGGCAAAATAGTGATTACAGAATAAGTTTTTTTTTAGGAAAGAGCCGGCAAAAGCCGGCTCTTTCCTTATCTTTACAGTGCTATTAATCATCACGCTGTTATGAAGAAAATAATCATCGTTTTATTATTTCTGTTTGTAAGCATCTGCTCAAAAACGCAGCCTTTCTCGTTAGATACAAGCTTTAATACTACCTGCCCTGCGGTAGAACCACTCTTTCAAACAAACCGTGTTTTGGGCGTAGTTCAGGAAATTTCCGGAACATTGTTAATATACGGTAAATTAAGAAGCCTCTCATTTCCTTATGTTAACAGCTTTCGAAATGATTATTATGGTAATCTTCTTCATTCATGGAATTTTAATACAACATCTTCATTTCCAATTGAAACAATCAAATATAAGGATAGCATTTATTATGCTTATACAAGTGATATTATATTAAAGCTAAATGATACAGGTTTTCCTGATACAACCTGGAGTAATAATACCGAACGTTGTTTTACCTGGTTTAATGAAAAGCCTGTTGACTATTATATTTTCCCGGATCACAGGATGCTGTTAACCGGAAGGTATCGTTTCAACCCGTATCCCGGACCTTATACATTCAGGTATTTTTTACGATTAAATTCAGATGGTAAATTAGACACAACATTTAAGCACAGTACAAACGGACATGTTTATAAAATAACGAAATACAACAATCATCAGTTTTTGCTGGGTGGTTATTTCACATTGTACGATACTGTTTCTACGCGAAATATATGCAGGATTGATACAGCCGGAAATATTGATACAAGCTTTCATAGCATATTTGTTAGTTATCAAAACCCGCTTACACCGCCATTTCATAGCCCGGAATATGTACAGGACGATGGTAAAATTATCGTGATCGGTACATTTAAAATCCAGAACTGCCCCGATACTCTTCAAATGATACGTTTAAACCCTGATGGCTCTCTGGATAGTACATTTAATAATTTTAACAATGTCCCCTACATTTACATGAATGGGCGAAGAAATTGTATTAATACCGTATGCAAAACCACGGACGGGGGATATTTAATTGGAGGCCAAATTGATATTTACCAGGGTTATGCACGCAAACATATTGTAAAAACCGATGCCAATGGATATATTGACACAAACTATTTTTACAACGGTGGGGTTGATAGCTCGTTTTATCCTACCGATTTGTTTGTCAGTAAAATAGAACCTGCACCGGGAGGGCAGTATTATGTAATGGGATGCTTCCGCAGATATTGCGGGCAGCTTGTTCCGCCTATTATCCGCATTAACAGCATAACACACGGGGTAAATGATCTTACAAAACCGGGGGTGTATTTCCTGGCTTATCCAAACCCTGCCACTACTCAGCTTACGTTTAAATTTACCCAAACCAGGCAAAATGCCAGGCTACAGATTTATAACCTGATGGGGCAACTTATCGAAACACGGGATATTTTACCTGACATTCAGGAGCTTATATTAAGCATCACACCCTATAAGCCGGGGATTTACCTGGCTCGTATAGTACACGAAAACGGGAACACGGAAACATGCAGGTTTGTAGTAGGAAGGTAAAAATGAAGTTAGAAGAAGGAAATTCTGGTTAGTCTGATATTATTTTTCTTTTCAAAGGAACTGAAAATAAATATTTGGGTTGCAGTGGCACCTCCCCTTTCAGAAGAGGCGGAGGTGAGGTGAAAGGCAGTTGGGAGATAATGAGAGTTGTTATTTTTTTTATTAAGTTGTATGTAGTTTAAAACTATATTATTTTTACTAACCGAAAACTAACAGATGTAAACTAAATAAAAATGGTTTGGTTAAATATACGAAAAAAACATAAATTTGTTGATTGAGTTTGCATTTTAACTAAATCGGAAATAAACGTAATTTCAGTAATTTACTCGTTGCAAGTAATACAGTAAATGAATATCAAATAAATAAATAAACTTATTATGATGACACAAATCGAGAGCTATTCTAAAATAGCTAAAGAACTAAAAAAGGACTACCCAAAACTTTCTGATTTTGAGCTTTTGTCTTTGGCCATTCAAATTGAAAGAAATCAATTGATAGAAAACGGATTATCTATCAGTCGGCTTGATAAACATCCTCCTTCACTTGAAGCTATAGCAATAGCTCTAGGGTACACGAATGATCAAATTAAAGAAACAATAACAGATGTTTTAAGAGAAAGAGAATGATCTGAAAAATGTAAAGCACTATTGCCAATCCGTTATGTACCAAATTGAAATTGGAGTATGCGACAGAATATTTTAATCTTGACAATAGGAATTATACTAATATTCCTCTCATTGTTTCTTTTTACGAGACCTGTAATCTTTGACAGTTGGGATTTCTCAGACACTGGTCAGATTGGAGATACAATTGGAGGAGTAACCGCACCCATAATAAATTTGATAGGTGCATTTTTAGTATATATTTCTTTTAAGGCACAAATTGATGCAAATAAAATCCAGAAGAACGCGCTAGATGATGAAAAAATTAAAAATAAAACAAATAGAATATTTGAAAAGCATTTAGCATTATTTGATGATATAAAAAATCAATTGAAAGGGCTCGAATTTATAGTTACGATTAGAACCAATCCCAAGACAAGTCCGACATTCATTGTTTACAAAGGCATTAACGCCCTCAATGAATACGTATTAAAAATCGAAGATAAAAAAAATCCAAGCATAAGCGATTCATACAGTATATCTGGACAATTTTTAGATATTCATTTCATGTTTTCTGCAATACTAGATTTACTTGACAGGATTGATATGAATGTGAAAGATAGTCACGATAAAAAATATTTAGAAAGTATTGTAAAAAGATTTTATTGCATATTTTTGAATGATTTCGGAGACAGAATAATAAATAGTTGCTCAGAAAAAGGTATAGAGGAGTTAATAATAACTAAACAAAGAATTGACGAAAAATTAGGTGCATAACATTTTGTAAATAGCATTGCGGGATTCGTGCGGTGCTTTGTCTCTGCTCATTTCTTGATCGTTTTCGTCCTGGCGGACGTTGACGCTCTTCGAAATCTGCAACGACAACTCACAAGTGATCGTTATGCCCAATCCTCCTTATACCGGAGTCATTAATATCCAAGGCTAACGTTAAGGGAAAAAGCGGAAAAATATTGAGGGAACAACTTTAAGGCTAAGTGTTATTTAATTAATATTTTACAAAAACATTAATTAGGACTTTAAAAGACACCGCAATTATTAACCAAAAACACAACAATAAAATAAATGGATGCTTCTTTATCGCTTAGACGACCAAATAATTGGCAAGACTTTGAAACTCTTTGTAAAAAATTGTGGGGGGAAATTTGGAATTGTCCTGAAATCAAAAAAAATGGACGAATAGGACAAATTCAACACGGAGTTGACGTATATGGAATTCCACTTGGCGAAGATAAATACTATGGCATTCAATGTAAAGGTAAAGACAAATACACCAACAAACAGTTCAGCGAATGCGAAATAAAAGAGGAAATTGAAAAAGCAAAATCGTTTCAACCATCACTCAAAAAACTATACTTTGCGACGACAGCAGTTAAAGACGTAGGAATAGAAGAATTTGTCCGAAAACAAAACATTGAGAATATCGCCAACGGACTTTTTGAAGTTCACATATTTTCATGGGAAGACATCGTTGATTTAATTGACGAAAACAGACAAACTCACGACTTCTATGTAAAAAGCCAAAACTACAAAACGAGTAAAAGTATCGCTGTAACTTTCCAAAATGGCTTAACAGAAATTACTCTGATGCCAAAATATAAAAAGACCATTACTCATTACAGACAAAAAATTGCTCCAGCAGTTCCATACAACAATCCATTAGCCGCTTTTATGCAACAACAAAACCGTTTTATGGCTCTTAATGTTGTTCACACGTCAATGTCCGGGACAAAAGTCAATCTTAGTTATTGCTATCTTTACTTTCAAATACACAATACAGGACTTGACCCAATTGAAGAATACAAACTGTCTTTTAAATTTGAAGGAGAAGTGCTTGACTTGAAAAAAAGTAATGAAGAACATTACGGAATACCAGCTATTATACCAAATCGATACGTAACGGACGTGTATCTATGGACAGAATCAATGTCAGGTAAAGTTGTTCCTAAAAAAAATATTTTAGTTGGCGATGACACGTATTCTTCAGACGATTTTTTCATTAAACCCTCACCGAATGAATACGAAATTATTGTCAATTGGAAACTGATCTCAAAAGACTTTAAAGACGAGGGAAAATTGAAAATCATTGTAAAACCGGAATTTGAAAGGAAATACGAAGACATTTTAGTTGAAGACCCTTTGAAAGCAGGAATGAAAGAAAGTGACAAATTTGAAGAAGTAATAATTGAAAAAGACGAGAAATAAAGGCAGCCACTAATCGTTGGCGGCTCCGCCAGTTGTTAGCAGACAAGGAGATACTCCCACCGCCGTACATACACAAGCTTCACTCCTCCCTTTCGATGAAATATTCACCGGATATTTTACCTCAGGCACATAT
>Ga0074193_1002537_pt1 | contig 16151 bp, 15 predicted proteins | sample EPASupsiteHSE605_FD_64523 | JGI IMG/M metagenome (GOLD analysis project Ga0074193, IMG submission 64523) | Bioremediated contaminated groundwater from EPA Superfund site, New Mexico - Sample HSE6-05 | ecosystem: Environmental > Aquatic > Deep subsurface > Groundwater > Contaminated ... | reverse complement strand
GAACGAAGCAGCGTCGCAGGACTCGAAGCAGTCTGGCCCGAAGAAGAAAACCGGCCGCTGCTGGTCGGCGAGCGGGCCAATGTGATCGGTTCTCGCAAATTCAAGGAGCTGATTGCCGGTGAATATTATGAAGAAGGTTCCGAGATTGCCCGAAATCAGGTCAAGAAGGGCGCTCAGATTGTGGATGTCTGTGTGGCCAATCCCGACCGGGACGAACTTGAGGATATGGTTAGCTTTCTGCCCCATGTTGTCAATAAAGTCAAAGCGCCGCTGATGCTGGATACGACCGATCCCGCGGTTTTGGAAGCGGGACTCCGGTTAATTCAGGGCAAAGCAATCATTAATTCGATCAACCTTGAAAACGGCCGGGAACGCTTTGATGAAGTTGTTCCGCTGCTTCGAAAATTCGGTACTGCAGTCGTGGTTGGCTTAATCGATGAACAGGGTATGGCCCTGACCCGGGAGCGCAAGCTCGAAGTGGCCGGACGCTCTTACGATCTGCTGGTGTATGAATACGGTCTCTCAGCTGCCGATATTATCTTTGATCCGCTGACATTCCCGGTAGGGACCGGGGATGCCAAGTATCTCGGTTCCGCAGTTGAGACCATTGAAGGCCTGCGACTGATCAAAGCCAAATATCCGGAATGCAAGACGATTCTTGGGATCAGCAATGTCTCCTTCGGTCTGCCTGCGGCAGGCCGGGAAGTGCTGAATGCCGTTTTCGTCTATCTGAATACCGTAGCCGGACTGGACTACGCGATTGTCAATTCCGAAAAACTGGAACGTTATGCGACGATTCCTCAGGCAGAAAAAAAACTAGCCCAAGATCTGCTCTTAAATACGAATGACCAGACCTTAAAAGCTTTTACCGATTTTTACAGAGAGAAAAAGGTCACGGAACAAAAACAGACGTCCGGGCTTTCCGTTGAGGAACGGCTGGCAGGAGCTATTGTGGAAGGCTCCAAGGACGGCCTGGAAAATGATCTGTACGAGGCCCTGACAAAATACCGGCCGCTTGAGATTATTAACGGTCCGCTGATGAAAGGTATGGAGGAAGTCGGCAGCCTCTTTAACAGGAACCAGCTGATCGTGGCTGAAGTTCTGCAGAGTGCCGAAGTCATGAAGGCAGCGGTGACCATCCTAGAGGCCTATATGGAAAAAGCCGAAGAGGCGGTCAAAGGGAAGATCCTGCTCGCGACGGTCAAGGGCGATGTCCATGATATCGGTAAGAACCTTGTGGAAATCATCCTGTCCAATAACGGTTATAAGGTGATTAATCTTGGCGTCAAAGTCAGTTCTGAACAGCTGATTGAAGCGGCTAGGAAAGAGGCCCCTGATGCGATTGGTTTATCCGGACTTCTGGTCAAATCGGTTCAGCAAATGCTGCTGACGGCCCAGGACCTGCAGGCAGCCGGAATCAATACCCCGCTGATTCTCGGAGGCGCGGCTCTGTCCCGGAAATATACCGAAGAGAAGATCGCTCCGCAATACGGCGGACCGGTCCTGTATGCGCGTGACGCCATGGCTGGCCTGAATCTCCTGAATGGTCTGAAAAGAAAGCCAGCCAATGATTCCGGAAGCTATAACGCAGCTAAAAATAATGATCAGGCCGGTAATGTTGGTACGATTTCCGGCAACATCCCAGACAGTACCTCCGGCAGTATTTCTGACAACCACATCGAAAATAAATTTTCGCCGGTCAGCTTTGACGGACCTGTCTGCCGCCCGCAGCACACAGCAAGGGAGATTCTTCTGGATTATCCACTGACGGAGATCGTCCCGAACCTCGATTTGCCTTTTATCCTGAGGCGTTATCTCGGTGTCAAAAACAAACTGCGCCACCCTTCCCAGGAAGAAATCAAGGCAGCGGAAAGTCTCCTGTTGGATTCTGCAGATGTTCCTAAAGACAAATCAGCAGAAATTCAGAAATTTGTTCAGAAGTTCCTGGAAGAAATTCAGGAACACAAGCTGATTACGGTCAATGGGGTGTTTGCATTTTATCCGGCCTGTGCGAACGGCAATACGGTCGCTATTATGGATTCAGATTCGGATTCGAATCCGAATCTGAAAGCTTCGAATGTTGTCCTTGAAGAACTCAGTTTTCCGCGTCAGCAAAAAGATAATGGCCTTTGTCTGGCTGACTATGTCCGTCCCCGGAACAAGCATGTTGGTCAGGCGCAGGCGTATGATTATCTTGGAATGTTCGCGCTGACCACGGGCCTGGGGATTAGAGAAAAAGCTGAGAATTACCGGGACAAGGGTGAATACCTGAAGTCTTTTCTTCTTCAGGTTCTGGCCCTGGAGCTGGCTGAAGGATTTGCTGACATAATACATGAAAAAATGCGTAAAATCTGGGGGATTGATAACGGCATCAGGGTTTCTCCGGGCTACCCGATCTACCCTGCACTGGAAGAACAGGCTAAGCTGTTCAGACTGCTGAAGCCGGAGGAGATTGGAATAGCGCTGACAGAGAATTTCATGATGGACCCCGAAGCGTCTGTTACCGCTGTTGTTTTTTCTCATCCCGAAGCTAAAATATTTAATATTAACCGTTGATCTCTGCAATAAACGTCATGAAATCCCGTCTCGAGACTGAGGCGGGATTTCATGCGTTTTTGTATTGTCAACCAATTTTTATAGAATCTTATTATTTGTATTCGAATTTTTCAAAAACCATAGTTTTGCCTTCTTCTGTTAAATAGACTGGAAGCATAATTCTGATTTTGATCAAATAGTTCATAAGGATTTTGGACAGTTGGATTTTGAACAACAGGTTGGGCAAAGGTACTCGGCGCTTCCGGGGTAGGAGAAGGAACGGCCGGCCCGGGTACAATCTGGTTCAGCGGACGGATTCCAGTCGGGAAGGACTGAAGATTTTTACCAAAGCTAAACAAGCCTCTCCGTGTTTTTTGACGCTTTCTGTTTTGCTTTTCAATCTTTTTTTCTGCTTTGGTTTGTTTTCTCCCGCGTACACCTGCTTCAGATTCTATTCCGGTTTCTGTTCTTTTTGTCCTTTTTATACCTTTACTTGTATTAATAACTGTACCTGAACCTGTGCTTATTCCAGTACCAGTACCATTTCCTGATCCTGAACTTGGTCCAAGTCCTGATCCTGTTTCTGTTACCATTGTCTTTGTTCCTGTACCACTGTTTGCCTGGGGATTTCCGGGTAAGAGGAATGAAGGGGGATTTCCTTTAAAAATAACTTTATTAATAAGCGGATAGCCGACCCGGTTCAACAAAAAGGTACCGGTTTTGCGGGCCATAGGAATACCTATTCTTTTAGCAAGTGGAAGTCCGACTTTCCTGGCAATGGGCATGCCAATTTTTTCAGCAACGAGGGGACCAACTTTACCGGTGATGTATGGCTGAAGTTCCCTCAGTACAATCGGTGCAACTTTTTGCAGAAGATAGGAGGGTTGACCAATACTCATGGGGATTCCTCCTTATGGTTATAATGGAATATATTTACAATAAAGGATATGTTTTTTTGACGGAAGTGTGTCTGTCCTGGCTTTTTTTATTTTGCAATGATTTGGGACTTAAGTAATGTTTTGCATGAAATCTTCAATAACTAAAATCGCAAGCAAAACGTAAAATAATCCATATAGAAGGCCTTAGATGCATAAAAACGCCAATAAAAGGCGATTGCTTACTATATGTAGTGTTGATAAAATAAGAAATATACAAGATATAGGAAGGATGAGGGTATTGCGCTGTCCTTTTTGCCAGAGTGACGACACGAAGGTGCTGGATTCCAGACAAATTGAGGAAGGTACTGCTATCCGACGCAGACGGGAATGCGATGTCTGCACAAAGCGTTTTACGACGTATGAGCGCTACGAGGATTTTCAGCTGATTGTCGTGAAAAAGGATGGCAGAAGAGAGCCCTTTTCCCGTCACAAACTGCTGTCAGGTTTGAACAAGGCCTGTGAAAAACGCCCCGTGTCCACTGAGCAGCTGGAAACAATGGTCACTGATATCGAAAGAGAAATGCGTGATATCAACGACCGCGAAGTGCCGAGCGAATTAATCGGCGAAGCCGTCATGAAAAAACTGTTTGCAGCAGATGAAATTGCATATATTCGCTTTGCTTCTGTTTACAGGCAGTTCAAGGATATTCAAAAGTTTATGGAAGAGTTGAACGGACTGGTAAAGCGCCGCAAATAAAACAGTCCCCCAAATTGAGATCCTTGCGATAAAGACAGGATATCCATGCAAATAAATATATATGGGAGCAGGAGGACTAAGCCATGTACGTTGTGAAAAGGGATGGAAGAAGAGAAATTTTTAATCAGGAAAAGATTTGTAAGGCGGTAGAAAAGGCTTTTATTGCTACCGAGACCCCCAATGTCACCAACTGGGCGAAGATTGTTACCGACAGGGTATTCTCGGAATTGGAAGCTGCTTACAGTAAGAATGAAGGCTTCCAAATCGAGCAGATTCAGGACAAAGTTGAAGATGTCCTGATGCAGACAGGAAATACCAATGTCGCCAGAGCATATATCCGATACCGCTTCCAGCATGAAATCATTCGAAACCAGGAAAGCGCCAAAAACGATAACAATAAATTATTCTCTGATTACCTGGGGCTGGGAACCTGGGAAATCAAAGAGAATTCCAATATGGGATTTTCGGTTCAGGGGCTTAACCGGTTTGTAACCAGCAAAGCGACCAATGCTTTCTGGCAGTCCCTGCTTCCGTCTGAAGTCGGCAAAGCGCACGATTCCGGTGCTTTGCATAATCATGACATGGGAGACCTTGCTCCATATTGCGTCGGCTGGGATCTCAAAGATCTGCTTCTGGTAGGTTTTAGGGGCGCGGAAGGCAAAACGACCTCCAGACCGGCCAAACACTTTCGTTCCGCACTCGGACAGATCGTTAATTTTGTTTATACCTTACAGGGAGAAGCTGCCGGTGCTCAGGCGCTCTCCAGCTTTGATACCTATCTTGCTCCGTTCGTCAGAGTGGATAACCTCGATTATAAACAAGTCAAACAGGGAATTCAGGAATTTATTTTCAATGTCAATGTCCCGACCAGGGTAGGTTTCCAGTCTCCATTCTTTAATATTACGCTCGATGTGCGGGCGGCCGAATCGGCCATCAAAGATGAGCCCGCTGTCGTTGACGGCAAATTCCTGGATACGCCGTACCGGGAATATCAAGCTGAGATGGATATCATCAATATGGCGTTCTGCGAGGTCATGCTCGAAGGTGACGCTGACGGTAATATTTTTAGCTTCCCGATCCCGACGTACAACATCACGAAGGGCTTTGACTGGAACAGTGAAGTATCGAGAGCCATCTTCAAAATGACCGATAAATACGGAATCCCGTATTTTGCGAATTTTATCAATTCCGATATGAATCCGGAAGACGCCAGAAGCATGTGCTGCCGTCTGCGTCTGGACAACAGGGAACTCAGAAAACGCGGCGGTGGCCTGTTCGGAGCCAATCCGCTCACAGGTAGCATTGGGGTTGTAACCCTGAACCTGCCGTTGTACGGCTATCTGGCTAAAGGCAACTGGGATCAGTTCATCACGCTGATTGATAACCACATGAACATCGCCCGATCCTCGCTGCAGACCAAACGCAAAACGCTGGAGATCCTGACGGACAACGGCTTGTATCCTTATACCAAATTTTATCTGAGAGATATTAAAAAACGGTTTGGCAAGTACTGGACGAACCACTTCTCAACGATCGGTCTAGTCGGCATGAATGAAGCGATCCGTAATTTTACTTCGGACGCCGATGACATCACCACTGTTTTCGGACAGAATTTTGCCAAGGAAACGTTGAACTATATGAGAGACCGCATCCAGGAATTCCAGGAGCAAGACGGAGACCTCTATAACCTTGAGGCAACACCTGCGGAAGGTACGAGCTACCGCCTGGCCAAAATCAACAAAAAGCATTATCCCGATATGATTACGGCCGGCGACAATGAACCCTATTACACGAACTCCACCCACCTGCCTGTGGGCTATACCAGCGACCTGTTCCGCGCCGTCGAGCTTCAGGATGACCTGCAGACGCTTTATACCGGCGGGACCGTGCTTCATGGCTATCTGGCTGAAAGTCTCGATGATCTTGCCGTCGCCAAGGCCGTCGTACGCAGGGTGTTTGAGAACTTTCAGCTGCCGTATTTCACGCTGACTCCGACCTTTAGCATCTGTGAGGATCACAAGTATATCAAAGGCGAACATTTCAATTGCCCCGAGTGCGGCAGGGAAACCCTGGTCATGACGAGGGTCACCGGCTTCTATAGACCGATCTCCGCCATGAACCCCGGCAAACAGGAAGAGAAAAAAGAAACCGTCAAATACCATGTTACGGGAATCACTCCAAGTCTGTTTGACGGCGTAGCAAAGTAAGGGTAAGTTGTCACAACGTATCTATTTTATGCAGAAACTTTTACGAGTACAGGTATTTAGTATAAAGCAGAACAAGGATTGGTGATCGCAGATGCTAATGGATATTGAACCTTTCTCTCTTGTCGATTATCCTGGACATATCGTAGCAACGGTCTTTTTTGGAGGTTGTAATTTCCAGTGTGGCTACTGCCATAACCCTGCTTTGGTCAACAAGAAGGAGAAGTCACGGACTTCTCCTTCTGCTGTCATTGAATTTATGAAGACCAGGAAAGGATTACTGGACGGTGTTTGTCTTACTGGCGGGGAGCCGCTTTTATCCCCGGATCTGAATCCCTTTGTAAGAGAGGTCAAAGCGCTCGGTTTCAAGGTGAAATTGGATACCAATGGAAGCAGCCCGGAAAAACTCCGGGAGCTGGCTCCTTTCCTGGACTATATTGCCATGGATATTAAATGTACTCCTGATAAATACGAGAAGCTGACCGCGTGCAAAAACAGCGGAGAGGCGGCGTTTGAAACCATCCAATGGATCAGGGCGAGTACAATTGCATACGAATTCAGAACTACGGTACTGCCGGTCTGGCATACATTTGAAGATCTAAAGCTAATCCGTGAGTTCCTCGGAAATGAAACTCCCTGGGTGCTCCAGCAGTTTCGCCAGTCCCCCCAGGGCGTGCTCGACGGGAAAACTTATGATGCTTATCCTGACTCATGGCTCAAAGAAATGGGAGAGAAGCTGAATTGTCCAGTCCGTGGCCTGAAATAGAAGATTAGTAAGAATAGAAGTATTGCTAACCATTTTTTGTGGTTAGCAATACTTTTGTTTTTTATTTTGTATTTGGAATCAAGATATTTTTAAGGATTGACCATGCGAATGCTTAACGACTGAGGTAGTACACTTTTAAGCATGGCCACATATCCTATAAGTGAAATTAGTCCAAAGGAGTGTGGATATCATGACGTATCCAGCAAAGGATACAGCAACCGATCCGGAGAATGATCCAGTAAGCAATACAGTACCTGATGTCATCAGCGGACGTACGCCGCATGTCATAGCGGCTGAGATTAACATGATCAAATATCAGGCTGAGAATATCTACCTTACCGCTATCGTCGAGATTGGAAGACGGTTGACGGAGGCCAAAGCCTTTCTTAAGTTTGGAGAATGGGGCAAGTGGCTGGAGGAGTCGGTCGATTTCTCCCAAAGCAGGGCCAATAAACTGATGCGTATCTTCAAAGAGTATGGAGAAGGACAGCTTACCTACTCAAATTCGGAGCCGAATCCGAAATTAAACTACAGCCAGGCGGTGCTTCTTTTAGGTATCCCGAAGGAGGAACGGGCGCAATTCATCGTCGATATGGATGTCAAAGGCATGACCACCCAGGAACTGCGTCAGGCGGTCAAGGAACGGACGCAGGCCCGGCAAGAAAAAGACCAGACCCAGCAAGAGAACGCGGACTTCCAGAAAAAAGTGGAAGACCAAAGTGGTACCATCACCGAGCTGACTGCGGAACTCGCCAATCTAAAGGCCCAATTGGAGAACGTCAAGGCGTCCAAAGAAGAACTCGCTATAACGGCCAGACAGCTGAATGATTCGCTGGAATCGCTCCGAAAAAGCTCATCCGCCCAGAGCTACGAGAGGATGAGAAATAACTTCATGAAGAGTTCGCTCAAAGTCAGGGCTAACCATCTCGCCTTCCTCTGTGAAAACTTGGATCAAACCGTTAGGGAAGTAAAGCAAAAGCTGCGCGAAATCGCCCCTAATGACAAGGAGACGTATATCATTTATAAGAATAAGGTTTGCGATCTTATGGATGTGTGGCGTAAAGACGAGGCGTGGAGCAGGGAGGCTTGCCCCTGCGGAGATGGGCAGTAAGGAAAAAAGAGAACGGAGCTGGACGGCATACCTCCTCAAATTCGGAGCCGAATCCGAATTCGAGGAGGTATACTACAGAAAAATATACCCATGTGAGTCAAAAAAGTCTTGGACTCTTCGTCGGTTCGATCTGATTCTGTATTCTCGTACTTCAAAACCATCAAGACAGAAAGCTCAAAATTGCTTTCACCGTACTGGTTCCAAAGCGCTTGAAGCTGTTTATTCGGATAAACGCATATGACATGAAAAGAAGTTTCCGAAATAATACCAAAATTATTTTTCAGGATTGACCATGCAAATTAAAGAAGTTAAAATATTTTTGTAATGGTATTTATTAGTAATATTTCCATTATGTAAGAATGGAGCAGAAAGATGGCTGTATATGTCAACGCCCAGGAAGAAAATCAAAGGGAACTCTTTGTAACTTTTGAGTATTGTTTTTAATATATTCTGCTGGTTTAAGGGTAAGTGAAGTGGTTAATCTGCAAGTGAATGACATTGATAAAAGCAGAATGCTTATCCATATCCGGCAGGCCAAAGGGAGAAAAGACCGGTATTCAATTCTATCTGAAATTACACTAAATATTTTAAGAAAATATGTAAGCGAATACAAGGTGAAAGACTGGCTCTTTAAGGGAGGAAATGAAGGACGTCACCTATCGGAACGGAGTGTTCAAAATATTTTTTAGGAAGCCTGCATAAAAGCAAATATTAAGAAAGATGTATCTGTTCATCACTCAGACACTCCTTTGCCACCCATTTGCTGGAAGGCGGTACGGATCTGAGATATATCCAGGAACTTTTAGGGCATAAAAATTCTAAAACAACAGAAATATATACCCATGTAAGCCAACGGGATCTAGCCAAAATACACAGCCCAATCGATGCACTGGACATAGAGGTTTAAAAGAAGTAAATTCTGCTAAAGGAAATATCTCCGCAACTCTTGCGGTTTACCTCCATATTTAGATGTAATACGCAATAATTGCGGGAAAACGACGTTAGACGACATATTCTGTCATTTTGATAAAGAAGACTGGAGGTAAGGTTTGTTGTATGTAACTATAGCACACAATGCTGGTAATCCAAATGAAGCAAGAATAAGAAGAAGTGAAAGTGAATATGAACAGTTGGTCAGGGATATATCTCAAGAAATTGGATATAACAGTTCCCCTGAAATAGTATTTTATGATGAAGGGCCAACCGGACAGTGTAATTCTGTTAAGCTTTTTAATATGCATATAAGTAACCTTGGTTTTAACAGAGATGTTCTTAATGGTGGATATACGGAGGAAGAAATAAATCAAATCATTAGACATGAATTAGCTCATGCAATTGCCAATGAAAGATACAATGATGAATGTTCTCATGACGATAGATGGAAGGAAGTATGCAATGAGATCAAATGTGATTCATCTGAAACACTGGGCTTATGTAAAGCGTATTTTGAAGTGACGTTATTAGACAATAAGAAGAGAAAATATAAGTATTATTTGTTATGTGAAAAGTGTCAGAAAGTTCAATTAAGAACTGACAATTGTGGTGGTGTTATTCCATTACTAGTAATGAGTGCGGCAAATGTTTCATTACCACTTACTTTTGGAAATCTAGGTTTAAAGAGTAATTGCTGCGATTCAAAATATAGACTTCAAGCTTCCGCAGAAGGATTATTAGCGGATTTAGAAGAACGTAAAGAATTGTCTAATATTCAGAAAAGATTAAGACAGTTACTCGATAAGCAATAAGGAAATAAGTATCAGGATGTGATTTGAGATTTGCATGTAAGCTTTGGCCATACGTCGTCTAACAGTGAATTCCCAAAATCTGAGAGAATATGGAGGTAGTAACCAGACTTCGGGAATTCACGGGACGTTCTACGACATATTGTGCAAAGGCCGCGCCGTCCTTGGCGCGGATAAAAAGTATATTACTTCACTTTTAGATTAACTGATAGTATAAGAAGTAGGGGATATTATGGAGAATATTATTTTGGTTATTAGAGAACTTCAAGGTATTCTAGGAGCGATACTTGGGAGCATTACAACATTGATTGTCACAGATTTGCTTCGAAAAAAAGGAAAATTGAAATTGTACTTAATAGAATGGGAAGATAAATATCAAACATTTAAAGACGTTGGATGCTCTATGGGTGGTAAAGCGGATTCTGATTTCTATCATTATAGTTTTTCTTATATTTTACAAGCATATAATAAGAGCGATATTCCTAAAATAATGCGGAATTTTAAGGTTATATTTTACAACGGAAAAAATGAAATCTTTTCATATGTTCCTGATGACGAAGGCACGAAGAGATTTAGTAGCCATATGTACCATATTGATAAGATGGAAGTACTAAACATTAATCCGAAAGAAATTCAAGTTTTAAAACAAACTGGATATGTGAACTATGAAGAATTGAACCGTATTGAGGGAGCATCAAAAGTAGAGTTAACCTATTACGATGATAAAGATAAAAAGAGAAAAATTGTGCTTCACAAAGGTATTATTAGTATGAACAATTATAGACCAAGTGTTTAGGAATGTATCTAATCTTTAAAAACATAATGTTTGATTCGTTGAGTTATAGCATAACTTTTCTATTCTGTGCCTTAAGTTTAGCAGCAATTTAAGGCAGCGCTATCCGGGCGCTGTCCGAGTATGAGGGCACAATACGTCGTAGAACAGCGAAGTTCCGCAACTTAGAATAGATGAATGTAGTAAGGCGCTGCGGAACTTCGCGAGACGTTAGTGCGCCAAGCAAAGCTTGGTACTTCTTGCAAGGTGAAAGTCCTTGCTGGGTAAGGTCTAGCCAACCACCCATATCGAGTGTTGCGCCGAAACTGGCAACAGTAAGGCGAAGCGTACACAGAGAACTATATAGGCCATAGGGGGAACCGTAACTCCTGAAGCAAATTCAGCCTCGTAAACGTGATAAATGCAGATGGCGACGTGTTTAACGTCACGGAAGCCAACACAGAGGGATCGAAAAGGCAAGATTCCCGAGGGTCTGCCGGGGTCAGAGAACATGGCATGTATGGAGAGAAGGATCAGGAACTTGGGAGACCCTGTTTGTTCCGGCGAAAGCCGGTAGGACTTACCAATCGAAGAAGAGGAAGGCTGATGACAGACAGGGAGTCGGATTAACCCATACTACTCTGAGGTCGGGAAAGCCGGCTACATGGGGAAGGGGTTAACAGGAGTATGCAGCTTGCAAAGGAAACATCAACCGGACATGCAGGATCGGAACAATTGATGCGAACTTTTATTCAGCCTTATTGTTTCGCTTCCTTGGGGATGGGAGACTGGTAAGGCACTAGGAAATGGTGCCTTCACAGGATTCTTTGTCGGTTCATGGATCTTCTTAATGCCTCACGATCCTAAAGAAAAGGAATAAACGAAATTCGAGCAAGTCTTACCCGTCGCATCGTCTAACACAGAATTTGGCGCCACTTCGCCAATATGAAAGATGTATGACGCGGCGCAAATTCTTAAACGTTATATGAAATTGCTGGGTCTTAATGATAAAAACGAGATTGGAAGGGAATTAGAATTCTATGAAGTATTCAGAGGCTAGCTTAGGTAGGATATTTATTCTAAGGCTAGAACATGGCGATAGGATTCCAGATACAATTGAAGAATTTGCTGTAAACCAACAGATCGACTCTGCAATTGTTCATTTTCTTGGTGGAGCTGATACGAATAGCAAAATCGTGGTTGGCCCGGAAGATGGAACAACATCCAAACCCAGACCAATGGTTACGGAATTATTGGGAACAAGTGAAGCTATCGGAATGGGGACTTTATTTTTGGATGAAGCGGGCATTCCGAAGTTACACCTACACTCAGCATTTGGACGAAACCGAGAGACAGTTACCGGTTGTACAAGAGAGGGAGTTAAGGTTTGGCATATTGGCGAAGTAGTGATTTTTGAGCTCCTTAACACAACAGCAAAAAGAAAGATTGATTCGGAAACTGGCTTTGAATTATTAGAGATTGAATGAACCCGAGTGTTTTAATAGCAAGTCTTTGCCGCAACTTCATACAACAGCGTATTCCCAGTGCGTCCTGGCAGGTCGCACGTTCTAGCGGGGCGGATCCCGCCGAAGTAAGGTTTAGCCAACCGCTTCGTATCGAGTCTTAGAAGTACTACGGTAACGTATTGCTTTAAGCGTAGACAGAAAGTCAGCGAGGTAGAATTGACTGGCTGGTAGCCAGCAGTGAATTTACCGATGACGAAATTGAGTTATATATTGCAGACTCAGAAAAAGAAGATTATGAGACAGAAATATTCTTAGACATAAATCTGAAAGGTTTTCCTCTAAGGGATTTCAAAAATATCTATTCTGAAATGAGCAATCTGGTAACAGAATACGGAAAACTCAATAAGCGAAATAAAAAGAAAGATGACTTGCATCTTTAAACATGCCATGCATCTTATTAGGCTGTTACTAATGGGTACTGAAATCCTTAAAGGAGAACCGGTTAGGACTTTTAGAAAAGAGCGAAAATTCCTTTTAGATATCCGCAATGAAAAATACTCCTTTGAGCAAATATCTGACATGATAAACATTTATGAGAAGGAATTTATGTACGCCAAAGAAAACAGTCCTTTACCTGTCACGCCGGACAAAGACAAGATTAATGAGTTAGTGATTGAGATAAACAAGAAGGCGATCAAATGATTAACAACAGCAAACTCCCACGGGAAGCACTAGAAGTATTGACTACTCTAAAAGAAAATGGCTATGAATCCTATCTGGTAGGTGGTTGTGTCCGAGATTTGTGTTTGGGCAAGGCTCCTAAAGATTGGGACCTAACAACTATGGCTTTGCCGGAACAAGTTATTGGTACGGAACAAACAAAGGATGGTATACGATACATTACCAATGAAATATCAAAAATGAGCATTAATGTGCTGCCAGGAGAAATTTTATGGATAGAGGATCGAAAATTTCACGCAAACTCATTGATTTGCTAATTATGTCTCAATCTTTCATTAAAACCAGCAAGCAACATTTTAAGGCCATACTCGTAATGCTCATCTATGTCGTATGTCATAGAGTCTGCAATACTGACGAGGGTTGGATATTGATCCGGAGGCAAACTGCTGAAAAAGATTTTTGCATTGTTCATTACTTCTTGGGTAGTAAGCCCTTGTGATTTTGCCATGTGTGACATATGCATTTCATTCTTCACAAAGGAAAGCATATAATCATTTATCAGCATTGATGCCATGACAATCTCTTTTGGAGGATAACCAACATTAGCGAGGACCCCAAACATTGACCCAGCGAGAAGAAGACGTTTAGGCGTTAGTGGAGGAGTCTCCAGCAATACCTCAGCAGAATCACGAATGGATAGCAAAGTTAGACGATATTCCCTTGCAAAGGAGAGCACCTGTTCCTGCCATGAAAGACTCGGATCTGGCAGGTGTAATTGACTGCAAATACTTTCAGCCAATAACTGCATCAATTCTGCTTTATCTCTAATATGCCAGTATAAAGAGGCGGAACGTATACCGAGTGTTTCTGCCAAACGGCGGGTTGTCAGTTGATGCAGTCCTACCTCGTTAAGCAATTCTAGGGCAGTTTGAACTATCTTTTCTATATTCAATGGTTTACGAGATATATTTTTACTCTGCTTTTTTTCATTACTTTTCTTTGTAGAAATTATTATTACCTCCTTGTACTGGTTTTGCAAAATATTTCAAAGGTGGCAGTGTCATTTACAGTCATTATCAAAGACTTAATACTCAATTTCTATTTGACAATTATATCATTATCGTGTTAATCTATCAACGATAGATAATTATCTATCGTTGATAGATTAACCAAAATATTTACCTTCATACTCTCGCCCTGTCGTCTTAATAGATCAATCACTTAAAATGTTAAGAATCGCCAAGTCGAGACTCATCAAACTAAATGAAAAAGTTCCTGACAATATGGTTTTCCTTAACGCGGATGCTCTTCAATTACCTTTTCAACCCAATTGTTTTGATACAATAATTTCTTTGAATTTACTGCACTGCTTAGATGATATTAACAAATTAATGATTGGATTAAAGAATGTCTTATCAAAGGATGGCAAGATGTATTTTTCAACCTTGGTTCAAGGCAATCGTGTTGGTGACAGATATCTTAAGGCCTTGGGAAACGCGGGTAAATTAGTACCCAGAAACATAGACCAACTTCGAGCGGTCTTTGATGAACTGAATATTTCCATAAGATACAATCTTATTGGTAATATGGCGTTTATTGCCAACGAATTATAAACATATTATATATTCTGGACTTAATGTTAAACTCCCAGTTATTGTCGACATAGCTAAAAGCCATTCCCACAGACGCTTAGGTGAGCATTGAAGAAGTATAAAGTGTATGACTGCCAGATCGTTTTTATAACGGTCTGATTTCTTGTTTGCTGAAAGTTATTAAAGGTAGGTTGAAACTTATGGATGATGATCATGAGTGTAGGTCAAATTCGTCACCGGTGACATAAAGGTAATAAGTAAAGTAATGGAGGCCTTCGCGTGTTGATGCGAAAGCCTCCATTACTTTACTTAATATTATATCAAATAACTACATCGCAATTTTTCCAGCAACATGAACGACTACGTTACTACATAGTTCTCGAAGAAATCTTGCAGTATTTAAAGCAGGATCCTCACTTCCGAGAGTACACAGATCTCGATTATATTCCTGTGTTAAAAGTTCTTAGCTAGTTCCTTAGCTGACATGATAGCCTCTCCAACAATAGCATCAACGTCATTTCCAATAACATCCAATCCATTTGCTGCTATGGTTGTAAAATCAGTTATTCCCAGGAAGCCAAATATTGACCTTAAATATCTGTCACCCATTTCAAAGGATGCAGCAGGTTCAACTGAATAATCTCCACCTCTTGCAACAATGTTAACTGCTTTTTTCCCTATGCATAAGCCCACAGGACCTGTTGCTGTATATTTAAATGTGATTCCTGTAACGGAGATATAATCAATATAAGCTTTAAGGATAGCTGGAATACTTAAGTTCCAGAATGGTTCTGCAACCTCCACTTTTTTATAAGATTTGCTGCTCAGCTGCAAATCTAGTGTTACCAATAAACTCTAAACAGATGCGTTTCTGTGGATGGCTCAGGATGAAAGCAGATCCATTTCAGAAAAAACTCAAAGTGGGGTATTCGCCGAGGATATAAAAGCGGTAAATTAGTTGTTGTCTTTAGGACGGGACTGAGATGGGTGTGGATGGGTAGAAACTAATAAAATAATGCGGTTGATAAAGGGTAAAACTTGAGTCAGCCGCTCTTTTTTATGCTTAGATCCTATAAATTTTAACAACTGAGTTTTCCGGTTTGACTAATACATCTATGTAGATGCATAATGTGATTCTTCCGGCTCATGATGAACTGTTAACCGAAAAATTCGGAGTCCTTGCCGTTAGAGAAAAGGATGAGCTTCTTTCGCTGATTCTCAAATTTCGAAATAGATTGAAAGGAGAAACAGTCATATAAGGATTATCAGCAGACTCAATTTGGAGGCTGGCCATTTTCAAATGCTGAAGTAATGGATCTATTTAGTCCACTTAACAACTTGATCGCCATAGTTTCTTCTGATAATATAGCTCTATTGTACGGACAGGGCATGTGGAGTGCGTATGTCTTTTGAAGAAGACTATGTGAAAAAGCATAGCAGGAAGATAGGAATCGAATTTTTAGTAGAATTAATTATAGGAGGACATGTTATGAAAATTTCAAAGAAAGATGCGTTGTTTTGGTTTGAATTCTTTTCAATATTGCCAGAGGATGAGGAAGTTATGACAAAACAACAAGAAATCATTTACGCTACCTTTGCACAAATTGAGGCTGCGATCGATCATAGAAATGATAGGTTAATGTCGGA
>Ga0074193_1002536_pt1 | contig 16157 bp, 15 predicted proteins | sample EPASupsiteHSE605_FD_64523 | JGI IMG/M metagenome (GOLD analysis project Ga0074193, IMG submission 64523) | Bioremediated contaminated groundwater from EPA Superfund site, New Mexico - Sample HSE6-05 | ecosystem: Environmental > Aquatic > Deep subsurface > Groundwater > Contaminated ... | reverse complement strand
TGGTTGTTTTTACCATATCTTTCTTTAAGGACTATATTCCCTTGATTATTAATTCCATAATCAGGACAATCTTTGTTCCAGCAAAAAAATTGTGAAAAATCGATTTCAGAAGTGATTCCAATCCCCCCAATAATAATAGATTTAAAGATATATAAAAATAAGTCAATGATTTAGGGACACGACCAAATTTTGTTTGCGTAAAAAAAGTCCGAAATCTTTTTTTAATAGGCAGTTTGGCAGTTTGTTATTAGCTCTTTGTTATAAAATCTGTGTTGTCCTAAAAAGCACTTATAACTTTTCCGCGTAGACCATTCGCTCGATTGGTGTTGAGGCAAGTATCCGGCCAGTAGGTTTAACATATTTCTCGGCCATTTCATCGTAACCAATGTCCTCTATTACCTGCCAACCGTACTCTTTTAGAAAGTTCGGCCACGCTTCTGGTTCCATTCCAAAAATCCAAATCTTATCCGTCACATACTTTTTGTAGCCCTTCTCCCAACCATACATAGTTCGGCCATCAAGAAAGTCCTTGCGAACATATGTGAAAGCAAGACGGCTACCGTGCGCGGCCTTAGCCAGAAAATCAAAGGTTGTCCGAATACCTTTTTCTGTTAGATACTGAGTGACAGCTTCCCATATGAAAAAGGTCCGCTTGTCCGTAGAGTAACCGTGCGATTCCAGTACGGTACCTAGATCTTCGCGGTCGAAGTCTATTGCAACAAGTTTAACATGTGAAGGAATTGTTCCGAACACCTTATGAAGTCGGATCTGCTTGGGTTTGATAATTTCAAGTTGATCGAGCTCCCAAATAGGTATATTAGATAGAGTAGGTAGCCGATATGCCCGAGTGTCAAAGCCTGCACCCAGATTCACTACCGCTTCAATCTGATTGATCGAATCGATTAGTTTCTCATCTATGTACCGCTTTCTGCACATCATACCACCCCAGATGCCGGGGGCGTCTTTCTCGGTTGCTCGAATCATCCAATCCCTGACCGAATTAGGCCGTATCAGCCATACAAAGGCTCTCACGCCGAACGGCAGTATCCGATAGGCTAAGTCATCCTCGATGATGCGTTCCTTCTCGGAAAAGTGTTGCTCAATAGCGACTAGCGCTATTGGACCCACTCCTGTTTTAGCTGCCGTTTTTGTTATAATATTCCACTCCTTAAAGTCATACAATTGCCAAGAAACGCCATATTTGTCGGAAACCCAAGCGAACTTTTCGCTAAAGGGATAACGACTTTATGGCATAAATATCTGTTATATTTTTTTCATTAGTTTATGATTCGTGCAGCCGGTAAGTCATGCTCGCTGTAAGTCATGCTCGCTTGGCCTCTGGCATGAGCGCATCGAGAAATGTTGTAACGAAAGTAGCCAACGTGGGGAATGAGAGGATGTTGTAGTGTGTCACGCCTGGCAGAATGGCAAGCTGCGCCGTCGGCCGAAGGGAACCGTCCAGGCCAGCGTCCCGCTGACCGCCGCCAAGTAGTGCGAAGAATTCCATAGCGTGCGCCGTATGGACTGCGTCAGCATCCGCGAAGACTAACATCACAGGCGACTTGATCGCAGCCACTTCCTTTGACCAGTCATAGTCCTGCCTGAGCAGGTCCCCGAGCTTGGTGAAGAGTATCTCCCACTCGACGTCGGGATAGAGCTGGTAGAACGGGGTCTGCTTCATGGCTTTCGCAGCTTCTGGACCCATCTGCGCCATGCCCTCCAGGACCTCGGGATACCATCCATCCCACTTGAAAGGAGCCGAGATAATCACGAGCTTGCCAACCACTTCCGGGTGCCGGATGGCAGTTTGCAGGGCGACGCCGGCACCAAGCGAGTAGCCCATAATGTCGGCCTTTTCGATACAGAGATGCTTTATTAGCTCTGCGATGTCATCGGCCATTAACTCGAAGCTGAGCGGCCGGTCGATGTCGACCGTCCGCCCGTGGGCCTGCAAATGGACAGCTACAACCTGCCTGTTTTTGGCAAGCGTCGGCAGAACAGGACCGAACATTTCGCTCGCACCGACGCCGCCATGAAGCAGTATCAGTGGTCTGCCTGTGCCGTGGATCTCATAATATATGTTGAGACCATTCACCGGTGCGTAGCCGCTCTCGTTGGCAGTTGTTACTTTGTTCTTTGTCATGATGACCTCTCTGTTCTTAATTAGGGCAATTATAATCGGATATTGTAATCATTCAGCTACCTTTATTCCTGAATTTTTACTCCAGCTTTTCTTATCTATGGAATCGGTTTCAAAAGCTGCATATTTTGTTATAATTTAACATGAATTATTTAACGAGAACTGCAGGGATTCCCACAAACTTCCCATATCGAGTAACCTCTGATTCTAATGCCTCTTGCTCGTCATCGTTCAATTCCCGAAACGGATTTAGCCTGATTTCAACCGTATTTTTATTCAAAGCTTTATCCCAGGTACCTGCCACTTTGCCGTTTAAAATAATGACTGCAGTCAAAGCATTACCCATCGAAATCATTCTCTCAATGTCTCGAGCCTCACTGATATCTCCTCTATCTTTATAGGCAATCGTGTACTCATCATAAATTGATAGTAAAAATGCGGATGGCGACTTTGGTGTTGTCACATTTGTGTGAGTAGAGAACCAATAGGTTTTGCCATCAAGCGTTGCCTGCTCTAACTTTGATTTAATTAAATCGAGGGCATCTCTCGCGTCTTTAACGGCAAGTCCCGACCACCAGGAAAAGTCCTTCAGCTGGGCTGGCCCGTGACTTGTAAAATAGTTGAGTGCGAGTTTAGCAAGAGCCTGTTCTCGACTCAGCTTTTTTGCTTTCACCACGCGTTCTTCCAGAAGTGCATAGGTAAATTGTTTGCCACGCCTTGGTCCGCTGCAAATTAATCCGTCCAGTTCTGCCCACATGATGATGTGGGCCAGCCGTTGAACGCTGGTCTCGATACCTGTGTTCGTCAATACCGTCTTAAGCTCTTGCCGGGTGAGATATGTGTGACCCTGCAGTACTCTGGCGATTGCGACATTGCTTCTGGCAAACAACGCGTCATCGAGCTCGAGTTTCCGATTGTAATGCGCAAGGAGCGCTTTTACTCGCGGTGCCGTCAACTCAAGCATCCAGCGGATATCCTCCGGCACGACAAAATGCCAGGTAGGACGCATCACATGAGTGCGCAAGATCGTACCTTCGTTGAAAGCTTTTTCAATGTCTTCATCGGTTGAATTTTTAATACGAAGCCCGAGCGCCCATTTAGCAGCAACAAAGTTTTGTGCCTGAACTGCGCCTAAGTGTGAAACCGCATCAGCTGCGCTTTTAAAAGGAGAATGACTTAAACCACTGTTATGAAGACGCAGTTTGAGAATTTCTGAAGTGTTCATTTCCTTTCAATCCCGGTTCTCAGTCAACTGGATGTTTCTCACCGTGATAAAAGCATTGAGCATCGGATTGAGTTGCTCGATTCGTTTCAAACATCCGGTAACGAGTTCTGCAGGTGATACCTTTTTCTGTCGTATCAGTTCGCTTACTTCTGTGATGTTTAAGTAATGATAGTTTTGAGCCCCATCGGTATCGGTCGTCATTAGCTCGTGCCAGACAAAACCCCTGCGTGGAATCTGAGCCATCGCATTATCCCCTTTTACGCTTTTAACACTCTCCCCTCTACATCTATTGCTTGTTTGACGGCGAATTTTTTCTGTATGACTTTTTATTGGCTCTTCACAAGATTCAACTGCCAGGACACGCCAAATTTGTCCTCAACCCACCCGAATTTCTCACTAAACGGATACTCATCCAGTGGCATAAGGACTTCTCCGCTATCAGATAGTTTCTTGAAAAGCTCATCGATTTCTTCTTCTGTCTCGCATTGCACGAACAGCGATATGGAAGGAGTGAAAGTGAAGGGATGTTCCCTATTGCTATCCATAGTCATGAACTCCTGCCCATTAAGCGAGAATACGGCATGCTTAACTGTTCCCTTTTCGCCTTCCTCGCCTGCTTCATAACGGTTGATTTGCAGAACTTTCGAGTTCTTGAACAGCGAAATGTAATAATTCATCGCCTCTTCGGCTCTTCCGTGTTTTTCCCCTACAAACATTAAAAATGTGGTGATTTTTTGCATATTTTAATTACCCCTTTCCATTATTTTAACTGTTAACCCCGTATACAGCGGTCTTCAACAGAGCGATTCGCCTGAGATCGCCGGGTCGATGAGCAAATTGCCAGCGTCCGACCTTCATCAAGTACAACACGGCAGGCCCGGCCGCTTCAAACGGAGCGCTGAAGCTGATCTTAGTGGAGCTTTCGGATCAGCAGCTACCTTTGGCCAAACACTTTCAAATAGCTGATAGGTCACTCTGCCAAGCAAAACCGTGTCGGGTGAAACCGTATCGGGTTGCCTCATTTCATGTAACGCTTTGTCAAGTTCGGGGTCCACTACAAACCAATCAATTTCTCCGTTCGGCCCAGCAAAAAAGCCATCAATGGAAATTCGATTAAACATTATAACTTTTCTCATGATACTTACCTCCATTCTTCCAAATCGGCTCTCGCCCAGTTTTCAACCAGCATGCGATCTATTTTATCCGGGTCCCGACAAAGTCGTACGCTACGTTTCCGGGACCTTCCTTGCCCTTGTTCGGCCTCCAGCCGCCCGAGAAGGTGTTGCCGTCTTCGCTGATTTTTCCCGTCATCTTGGCTCCTCCAGCGAGATCCGTCGTGATCGTTACGTCCTTGCCCCGAATATCGTATAGGTATGGAATCGGGACTCCCGCCAGATTGGAATAGACAAGTGAAGGGAATGTATCACTCGTTGGGTCATAGCCGATGAGTTCCAGGCTCTGGATTTGCATGCCCATAAAGTCAGCCTCGAAGCTCTGTTTTAGAAAGAATCCGCCCGGTAGCCACTCAAAAGTAGTCCGTGCAGATACGTTGTCGACTTCAGAGTCGAGCGTCCGACCTTTTATACTCCACGTGCCGACCAATTCGTCTAAACGCTTTAGTGCGGGATCGGGTTTGGGTGGCTGTTGTAGTTGCGCGTTATTGTCTGAAATAATAATTTCGCCTTCTTTTTTATTTACTACTGTACTTCGAAAATATTCATTACTTTAGGCTTTCTGCCATCTTATCGAGGCACTGTTCCAGGCCGGCTCTGGATAAATCGAACATTTGATCTGACGTATAACCGTATTCCGTGACGGTCATTTCCGTCTTATTGTCTCCCAGGGCTTTGAAGGTTACAGTAGTACGCACATCCTGCGGGAAGTCCGGGGGTAAGCCGTGGGCGACAGGATCGGCCTTTTTGCCTTCTTTGTCGGCAAAGTTCTGGATGAATTCGATCAGCCGCATAGGCACGATTTTCCGATAGGTCCAGGTATTGTAGAAGTCCTGACCCTCTGGTGAACGCATGCAGACAAGAGATGTTCCCCCTTCACGAAAATCAATCTTTGCAAGCGGTGAAGTAAAGCCCGCTGGCCCCCACCAGCGCATCACTTGCTCGGGATCGGTCCAGGCCTTCCACACCAGCTCGATCGGGGCGTCAAAAACACGGGTAACAACGAGATCTTTTTTCTTTGCGACTCCTGCGGTATCGGTCGTAAGTTTCCCCCTGCAATTATTTTTTACTTAATCTATCCTAACTTTAATCTAAATTTTATTTTTGCATCTTTTTCAGCAGCTCATCGAGACGGTCATAAGAATCATTAACGCCTTCCTCCATACCGCTCTGGAGCATGCCATCACGGTCTACAACCGACTGGAAGACAGATTGCGACGTCAGCTTTGTCCTGTTGCCTGACAACTCCTCAAACCGAGCCGTTTCGAGGATGACATGTCCTTTTTCCGGAAGCCCTTCGAACTCAAACGTGCTAATAATTCGTTCAGGTGATAAGACTTCGTGATTCACACCATGAAATGCATACTCATTGCCGTTTGCGTCTTTTTGGATATAGCGCCATGAACCTCCGTTTCTTGGCTCAAACGTCTCAAGCGTCATTGTGAGTCCACGTGGCCCAAGCCATTCTACGTAAAGCTTCGGGTCGGTAAATGCTTTAAATACAAGCTCTCGCAGCGCATCAAATTCCCGTTCGATAATGATCTCCTGTTTCCCAGGTTCAGCTGTAATCTTAGTAAGCTTATTCTTTGTCATTTATTTTTCACCCCGTCATTCTTTGCTGTATAATAAAGTCCAGTGAGGTCTGGATTTTCAAAAAGTTGACATGCTGCTAACGATTCTGCGCTATCTGTATGAGATTGCCACAAACATCATCGAATACAGAAACGGTTATTGATCCCGTTTTTGTTAGCTCCTGAGTAAATTTCACTCCCAACTTTTTCATTGTCCGTGCGTGCTGTTGAAGATATGCCTTGCTCAAAAAGAGCTTTTGGAATTCTTTTGAAGCCAGGTTGTCTTTTGGTTTAAGAAGTAACTTGGTTCCTTTTGGTTCTTTGTCGGTTCAATCCGGTTCTTTGGGCGAGACAACTGTTCACGGTTTGAATTTCCCCGCAGGTAGGCCCTTTTTTAACAAAGTCTAAAACATTGTATAAATCTTAAAGGCCTTTCCTTAGCCGTCTAGAAATACACAAGTTAGTTCTTCACAATAATACACAAGTTAGTTCTTCACAATAATACACAAGTTAGTTCTTCACAATAATACACAAGTTAGTTCTTCACAATTCTCCCACAAATCTCCCACAATAATTCCCTTATTCAAATACATATTTTCTAAAATTTATATGTACTTATTTAATTTAGTTAAGATGACTTTCACTTTACAGCCCGACTGAAAAAATAAGTAAGTTGATCTAATGATAATACAAATAAAGAAAGGCAAATGCAGATAAAGAAAGACAAATAAAAAAGGGTTTTAATGTGAATTCGGATAACAAATCTTCAGGGGATGAAAGGTCAGGGGATGAAAGGTCAGGGAAAAGTTTCTCGCCGAAACCTCTGCCCCTCGAAGACCTTTACCATACATATGGAATTGAACGTAGCCATGCCGATAACGTGGCCAGGAACGCTCTTGAGCTTTTTGATATTCTTAATTCTATCCATGGGTTGCACCCTGAAATGCGAAACTTGGTAGAGATAGCTGCGCTTGTTCATGATACCGGCGTGGCCACCGATTTTGAAAACCATCACAAAGCAGGAAGGGACATTTTGCTCCTGCACCCGCCTTCGGAATTGCCGGAACGGCTCAGGCCTGTTGTTGCCTGGACGGCTTTCCTGCATAAAAAAAGGGTTGGACAGGAGAAAATCGAGAAACTTAAAGGAAAAGCTTTCGGGAAAATGCCTGAGGATCTTCAGGATCTTACCCTGAAAGTAGCTGCCCTTATCCGACTTGCCGATGCTCTTGATTATAGCAGGATGGACAGCAGGCTTGGAAAGATCAAATTCGGGAAAAAATGTGTAAGATTCGAGATAGAGGGACAGGAAGCTGCAATTGATGCGGAAAGAATGAACAAAAAGGGCGACCTATGGCATCTGCTCCACGACACGAAACTGGAGTTCAAGCCCCAATCTAAAAAGTGACAAATCTAATTTGGATAGTGGGTGTGAGTTATTGAAAACCATAAGCACAAGAATATATCTACATTTTCTTCAAATACGGGGAGTGTACCCGCTTTTTCGGAATTGATCAATAACTCACGGACGCGACAGACGTTTGTGATATCAATCTTAGGGTGTAATTCTATGGGTTATCTTATACTTGTCAGGCACGGAGAACCAGGTTTGAAGCCAGGAGACTGGCTTGCCGGTTGGGTGGATGTTCCTCTTAGCAGGAAAGGGATCGAAGAAGCTTTTGAGTGCGCAGTTGAACTCAAAAAAATCGGAATAGACCTTGCTTTTGCCTCAAACCTTGTCCGGACACAGGAAACTCTTTTCATCATACTTTCCGGGCAGGAAAAGACAGGGGTTTTAATCCATGAAAGGGCAGAGGATGGGGAAGATTCGGAAAGGATTGAATGGTATTCATACCCCGAAAAGCTAGGTAAAGAACTCATTCCTATTTATTCCACAGCTGCTTTGAACGAACGGCATTATGGAAAGCTCCAGGGCAGGAAAAGGAAGAAAATGGAAGAAAAATACGGGGCAGAACAGCTTTCTTCCTGGCGGTGGGACTTTGAGCCAGGCCCGCCTGAAGGGGAAAGTCTCAAAGCCGTCTATGAACGTGCAGTGCCTTATTTTGAGCAGAAAATCCTGCCTGCAGTAAGGGAGGGGAAAAATGTGCTGGTCTGCGCCCACCAGAGCAGTCTGAGGGCTCTGGTAAAATACGTGGAAGGTATCTCGGACGAGGGCATAAGGGAAGTCAGATTCTCAACAGGTGAGCTTGCAATCTATCGGTTTTCCGAAGGTAGGCTGGTAAGGGCGAACGCTGAAATGAGCCCTGAATTGAAAAGAAATATCTGACTTCATCCCCGCCTTATCGCAGTTTTGCATGCTACAAAGAATTTATAACAAGAGTTCACATGTATCCCAGAGGCAGGATACAGAGAGGCTCTTCATTTGCTGGCAGTTTAAGCACCTTTCTTACCTCTTCATCTTCAAAAGCTCCGACTGCACAGGTTCCTATACCAAGTTCCACTCCCAGAAGGTATACGTTCTGGGCAGCATGTCCTGCTTCCATATGAGTATATTGAAGGCCTCTTTTACCGTATTTACCTGTTATCCGCGGATAAACTGCAGAGATCACAATCGAAACTGGAGCGTTTTTAATCATAGGCTGGGAAAGAGCAGCTTTTGAAAGTTTCTCTCTCACATCTCCGGTGATTTCCTGAACAAGGGTGTGTTCATCCGGAACATACCTGTAAGTTCCGGATTCAAGCTCGCTGCCTTCTCCGGCAACTACATGAATTTCAAGCGGGTAAAGCGCACCTGCAGAAGGTGATGTCCTTAAACCATCTTCCGAACTGATCCCCTGAGCTGCCCAGAGAAAACGGGAAATGACTGACTTGGACAGTTCTCTATCTGCATATTTGCGTACGGACCTCCGCTTTGCAATAAGTTCCTCGATGTGGCTTCTGCCTGAAGTATCCGGTTCAGGCAGTTTGACCTTCATTGGCAGGTCGGTAAGACCCTGATTTCCCATATTTATTTCCCCCATACTTTTTGTACAATGTTTTTATTCCATAATGTTTCCATCCGTAATGTTTCCATCCGTAATGTTTCCATCCGTAATGTTTCCATCCGTAATGTTTCCATCCGTAATGTTTCTATCCGTAATGTTTCCATCCGTAATGCTTTCCGTAATTATAATTATTCCGTAATCCGCGTCATTGCTTCTTTCGAAATCCTTTCAGGAGTCCACGGTGGGTCCCAGACAAGCTCGATCTTTGCTTCTTTTACTCCATCTATCGCCTCAACCTTTCGCTTCACATCCTCTGCAATAAGCTCTCCCATAGGACAGCCAGGCATAGTTAGGGTCATTTTTATATGGACCCGGTCCCCTTTTACCTCTACTCCATAAACAAGTCCAAGGTCAATAATATTGATCGGAATTTCGGGGTCGTAGCAGGTCTTTAGAACTTCAATTACTTCTTCTTTCGTAACGATGATACCCTCCCCCCTCAAGGTATGGATCTGTAGCAATTTTATGCTTCCCATTTAATAAAAAGGCGGATAGAATTAAATATATTTCCCAGAACTTCAACATAGGCTGTTCTTAGGCTATTCTCTGGTTTGAAAACGTATGTCCGGCAGTGAAATCATTCAAAAGCCGGTTGTTCAAAAAAGAGTTTTTAAAAGCTTCCTTAGCTGCATCAGGGCCGGATTATGTTGTGGTAGATGTGGTAGATATGGTAAATACGGAGGTTGGTGTGTTGTGGGTATTTGAGATTCCCGGCCCTGATTTGCAGTTTACGGTTCCAGATGTTGCGGTACTTTTACGGTCTGTTTGGGTCTGTTCACATGAGTACTGATTTGTGTCCTTTAAGGGTTCACAATCTTTTTTGAACCAAAGTACTGGTCTGAGCTTGCCTGGACGCTACAGCTCATAGCCAATAATATATTTCTTGTGTTTTTAACTCTCTGCAAACAGGAAAATTTCGGCAGATTTATATATATAAAATATTGCAGGGAAACGAATCAACGCTTATGGACCGAGAGCATTCGGATTAAACTTCTTTTAAGCTAACTTCAATTTCACTACCTATTGACTGATATTGTAAAGATCAAGTAAAATCTTTTTAAGAAAAACTTTATATATAATTATTTTTAAAATAAAATTTGTTTAAACTGTAATTTTGCCCGGATGTAAGAGAAAACTTACTGGTTCTTTCTTTTGCTTTCTTCGAGTGAAGAGACGTTCAAAATTCATATATATAAATCTTTTTATAAAAGTCCCGTCTATTTTTATGGTTTGTTCAAAACTTTTCTTTTTACTCCGAATTCCTTGGACGTGCCAGGGCGATTAAGACTTCCTGTCCTCTCCACGAACCTCTGCTAAATCTGGTTTCGGCAAAAATCTCAGTCCCTTCCCTGGTAATAAAAGGCACATTGTAGAGGGAGGTCTTTCCCTCAAGTATTTCAGAAAAGTTTTTTGCCGCCTCAAGCACCCTGTTCTGGGGATGGAAGGAGAGTATATTCTTCCCAAGGAGTTCTTTTTCCGTATAAGAGAGGCGCTTTCTAAAAGCAGGGTTGGAATGGACAATACAGCCTTCAAAGTTAACTATCAGAATAAAGTCCTTTATGCTTTTGAAAAGCGCCTGAAAATCACTGCTTGTTTGCTGAAGCTCTGCTTTTTCTTTTATTTTTCTGATTTCGTTTCCTAACTCCAGGGCAATGGTTTCAAGCTGTTTTCTGGCGATTTCGGGAATTTCATTTGCCTTATGAGAACTGAGCTGCATGGCTGCCGAAAAACGGCCTCCGGAGGATATGGGAATAAGGGCAGTTGCTCGAAGCTTTTCTTCTTTTGGAGCCTCAAGAGAAGTCATGTTTTTAATCTCAAAAAACTGCCTGTATACCGGTTTTCCTATCCTGAGCAGGTTTAGAAATCCGGACGTTTTTCCGAAATCAGATGCCGATTTTACAAAAGCCGGGGAAAAACCCTTACAGGTTTTCAGTTTCAGTTTTTCGCTGTCCTCATCCATGAGGTAGATGCAGCCGGAGTCAAGAGGCTCGATCTCAAGGGCCACGTCCAGCAGTTGCCTCAGGATTTCCTGAACTTCGTCAACCGGAGCAATGGCACTCCTAAAATCCCTTCGGAGACGCAGAAAGTCTTTGCTTTGTCTTCTTTCCGTGACATCCATGACTGTTCCGTGCAGGTATTCGATTTCTCCCTTTTCATCCAGATGGATAAATGTTCTCTCATCTACCCACCTCACTTCCCCTGAAGCTGTAAGGATGCGGTATTCCTGTGCAAAATCCGTGCGCTCTTCCTTATAATTCCTGAAGTAATTATCCCTGACTTTTTCAAGGTCAAGAGGGTGGATAATATCTTCATAAGAAAACTTTCCTGAAGTAAAACTCCCTGCCGGGTACCCGAAATGAATTATATTTTCGGTAACGAATTCCACAGGGCGCGGCTCCTTTGGACTGCTCAGATAAATGATTACAGGGCTGCTGTTCACCACAAATTCCAGGACCTTACTGACTTTTAATGAGTGGGAAAGGTCTTTTCTTATTTTCTTTTGTTCACTGATATCTCTTGAAACCGTCAGCACAGTAGCTCTTTCCTCATAATCCATGAACCGGGCATCTACTTCTACAGGGATAGAACTGCCGTCTTTTTTGAGATGCGTGCTTTCAAAGACAGCTTTTCCTTCCAGATGGATCCTTTTCATCAGCTTTGGAAACTGATTCCCGTATCTGGTATCAATGTCTGCCGGAGCGAGTTTGAGAAACTCTTCTTTGTTGTATCCAAGCCTCCTGCACGCCTCCTCATTTACTTCCAGAGGTTTCCCGTCTTTGTCCAGGATAATTATGGCATCCCCGCTTGAATTCAGAAGGGAAGTAAACTTTTGCTTCTCCTGTTCCAGCTTTTCTGCAAGTTTCCTGCGTCCGGTAACATCTGAAACGATCCCGATATAGTGGCTTATCCTCCCGTTTTTGCCATATTGAATCCGAGTCCTGTCTTCAACCCATCGCTGTTCTCCATTTTTTGTAAGGACCCTGTATTCCAGAGTGTAATCCTTGATACCTCTCTCGGAGTTACTGATGACCCCGAAATTAAATGCTTCAAGGTCCTCGGGATGAACGATATCAGCATACAGGAGTTTTCCATCCTTAAAATCAGCAGGTTCGTACCCCAGACTTGCAGCATTTGCAGACACAAACTCTACAGGAAAGCCAGCCTCGGCTCGCCTTATGAAAATGACAGGTGGAATGCTCTCCACAAAAGTTTTCAATTCTTCTCTGGACTCAAAAAAATCGAGCAAATTTTTTTCCGGGAGCACTTTTCCGGCAAATCTGTTCTGGATACTTCTTTCAGTAATGTTGATCCCCTGGTAAAATTAATACGGACTATTAATACGGGTTGATTTAATACGGGTTGATTTTGATATCTTTGGTCGAATTATTATAAAAAAGAAGTTTATGAAATAAATAAGTCTTTTGCAACGCAGACCAAAATACGGGATTTTATAGTTGGTGTAAAAAGTTATGTTACAAGTACAGAGTATGAAATTTTGTAGTGCAAGAAAAAGGATACGGAATTAATACGATTCTAAAGAACTTTCTGTACGCTGCCAGAGATTTCCGCAAGCGTTATTCAAAAGGAAGAATAATTACTTTAAAAAAGTAAGGGGACTCGAAAGTCCCTTTAATTCGGCGGGTGTTTTGTTGCGGCCTTTTCTTTAAAATCCGTTTTTATCTGCGTTTAAAGCAGGCCCGTGCAAGTAATCCACCTGCACCCGAGAGGATTATCCCAAAGCCTGGAGTTGTTTCTTTTTCTTCAGTATCTGCCTGTTCTTCTGCTGCTTCGCTCCCTGGAATTTCTTCTGAGCTTTCAGCCTTTTGTTCTGAGGAGCTGGTTACTAAATGCTGTTTTCCTGATACTGCAAAGCAGGAAAATCCTGGAGTTTTAGCCTTGAAATAATAGAAATCTTTGTCTTTTCCGGTAATTTCGGTTTCAAGCTGCTTCCAGCCCTGATCTTCCAGACGGTTCAGACTAATTGTTTCGGGGTTTATCCCATTTTCTGCCATCCAGTTCTTCGGGACTCTGAACTCAATATTCCCGTCTACAATATTGTCCGAACCTTCGAAAGCTTCATTTCCTACAAGAATTTCAACATACTTGTAGGCTTTGATACCGGTTTCTTCAATACTTTCCGTTTCGTTTACATCGGCGACTTCGATTCTTATTCCAACTATTCCGGAATATTTTTTGGATTTAAAGCTGACTTTGGAAATGTCATTCTTTGGTTCGCGGAACGCAAATTTTACTTCAGTTCCTGCAGTAATCTTTTTCTGGGACGAATCCGCATGTTCCGTGTTACTTGATGAAGCAGGGAGATATTTTTGAGAGCTGCTTCCAGAGCTGTATTTACCCTCCCCGTTGCCTCCACAGTCATCCTGTTTCTCCGGAACGTTTGCAAGCGGTAAAAAGTCTGTGTTCAGCCCGTCTTCTGTTATATTATAAGGCAAATCGCAGATGCCGTCTTTGTCGGCATCTTCATGGGTCTGTGAGAAACCGGTCCCGTCAGGAAGGGCCCAATAGTTCCCACCAAGGTAAGGGCCTCCCACAATGTTTTCATCTTCGGTTTTACTTATATTCCATATGCAGTCCGGATCATCCTCAGGTCTCTGTATTGGAGTTTTAAATAGATTTTCAATATCAAATGCCGTGTTGTTTGTATTGTTGAGGTAATTGTTATAAACAAGGCTTCCACTTGAGTTATCAAGAATAAGACCGAAGTCATTATTTTCCAGCCAGTTTCCTTCGAGCCTGCTATTTTTCACTTCTATAAGCAATACTCCATAATAATAGTCAGAGATCCTGTTTCCTTCCAGAACACTGTTATTTGCATCCCCAATGACTATTCCGCAGATTGGATCTTCCTCAAAAGGTTCCTCGACTCCAAGCAGCTGGTTACTTTTTAACAGCTCTCTCTGTCCCAGGAAGGAGTTATTCGCAGAAAGATCGCTCTCTTTAAGAAGCTCACTCTGCTTTAAAAGACCAATTTCTTCAAAGAGCTTATTTTGCTCTATAAGTGCGCTTTCATTGGAATAACAACTGGACAAGCAGTTTGAAGGACTTTTAGGGACTGAACAGGAAAAAGTATTGGAGATATTATTGTTCAAGAAAGTGCTCTTATTGGTTTCTACTGCCAATGCGCCTATTAAGGTATTAGAAAACTCGTTTCCTGATATGGTGCTATTATTTGCACTCATAATCAGCATTGCGAACATTCCATTGGAAATAGTATTTTCAGAAAACTCGTTGTTTTCAATTTCCTCAAGCATCATTCCTGTTATGGAGTTTGTAAACGTATTTCCTGAAATTTTATTATTCCGGCCTAATTCCATCATAAGTGCAATTTCACTAATATCTACCGTGTTTCCTATAAGCTCGTTATTTTCTGACTGCTCCAGTATAAACCCGTATCCTGTATTTGTAAAAGCGTTTCCTGAAAAGCTATTATTTCTAGTTAAAAATAGAATAGCTCCTACGCTGCTGTCTTCCAGGCAATTATCCGTAAATTCATTATTTTCGGCCTGCTGTAATATGAAGCCTACTGTGTTGTTTGTAAAGGTATTTTCAGAAAAACTGTTTCTGTCGCTCGAATCGATCAATACTGCAACTCCGGAGTAATCTTCCATGCTGTCGGAAACCAGTTTATTTTCAGGTAGTAAGACTGAAATCTCTCCGAATTCTGAAACCAGTTTATTTTCAGGTAGCGAGACTGAAGTCTCTCTATAAGCCGAAACCAGTTTATTTTCAGATCCTGCGGGCAAAATCTCTTTGAAAGCCCCTGTAAATGTATTTCTGGAGAAACAGTTGTCTGAACTTGAATCCACTATTACTGCAATTTCGGGAGAATGTATAGTATTTTCGGTAAAATCATTATTTTCCGATTCTTGCAGCATGAATCCAATTAAAGTATCTCTGATTACGTTTTTGGAAAAGCTGTTGTATCCGCTTGATTCCAGAGTAAAACCTTCGGAACTGTTACGTATGGTATTTCCTGTGGCTTCATTAACTCCTGAATTACGCAGCATAAATCCGAATGAGTTATAGTTTAAGGTGTTTTTAGAATAGCAGTTGTTTTCTCCCGAAAAAAGCGCCACTGCGATTTCATTGTAGTTAAGAACGTTTTCAGCTACCATGCTGTCATCCGAATGCAGCATGGGAATCCCAAAGAAATTTTCCTCAAGAGTATTGCGATATATTGTGTTTCCATCTGAAAAATTCAGGAAAATACCAACCGAATTTCCCGTAATCGTGTTGCTCAGGATCGTGTGTCCGTCAGAAGATTCCAGTTCTATACCTGCTCTGTCTGACCCCTGTATTGTAAGCCCCCCTATTTTAACGCCATCTGCGGAAACATAAAATACGCTTTCATTTGCGTCTTCAGCCTGAATAATAGTATCTGCAGCTTTCCCGCTGGCAGATACTATGCATATATCTGTCAGATTCACAACCACATTTTCGGTATAATTTCCCGGATAGACCAGGATCTTATCCCCGTTGCGGGCGTGTTCCAGAGCTTCCTGGATGCTCGTATAATTATCCGCACCGATTTCCGGACTGACACACAGTGTGTTAGCCGAAACCACAGACACGCTTGCAGTAATCAAAAGAAGAACTGTCAAGCTTGAAAGGATTGAGTTACCTGTTCTCATACAATGCCCCATTTTTGAAAAGTCGTTTTTTGAAATTTAATCCAGCTTTAATTAACTAAATTAAGGATGTTTACAAATTAATTTTTATAATAAGTATCTCTCGATTTAAGGGATATTAAGACTAATTAATCCGTTTTACGTATATTTATGAAAATATAAATATTAAAAATTATTGGTATGTTAAGCAGTTAATTTTCGAAAACAACCTTATTATTAATAATAAGTAAATGGGTTACTGTTTGAGAAAAGGGGTCGTGTCCCTAAATTATTGAACAGGAACTCTAAACGTTAGTAATTCCTTTAAACTCCATATGTGATCTGTTATTCCTTCTGCCATTGCTGGAGTTCTTTTGAACCATTTTCTATTTCCAGAGTCTATTCTTAATTTTAGAGA
>Ga0074193_1002535_pt1 | contig 16164 bp, 12 predicted proteins | sample EPASupsiteHSE605_FD_64523 | JGI IMG/M metagenome (GOLD analysis project Ga0074193, IMG submission 64523) | Bioremediated contaminated groundwater from EPA Superfund site, New Mexico - Sample HSE6-05 | ecosystem: Environmental > Aquatic > Deep subsurface > Groundwater > Contaminated ... | reverse complement strand
AAACGTCCCTTCTGTTGGCTATGTTTTAGGAGATGAAGGCGCAGGGTCTTATATTGGCAAACAATTAATATCCCTTTATTTAACAGGTGATTTACCATCTAATCTGGCTAAAATATTTGAAGAAACATACCATCCCGATTTAAATGAAGTGCTTGATCTGGTTTATAAAAAACCATTCCCAAACAGATATTTAGCATCCTATACCCGATTTCTCTCTGACAATATTCATGATGCTTTTGCATACAATCTTGTAAAAGACGCATTTTTAGCCTTTTTCCGTCGTCAGATTATGAAATATACAGATTATCAAAAAGTTCCGGTTCATTTTACAGGCTCCATAAGCTACTATTTTCAGGAAATACTTAAAGAAACAGCTTCTGAAATTGGAATTCATGTTGGTAGAATTGCAACAAACCCAATGGAAGGGCTAATTCAATATCATACATCCTAAAGAAATATAAACGAGGCTCTCAAATTGTTTAAACAGACAAATACGTTGCTCTTTCAATTCTATTTCTGCAATTAGGTTATCCGTATTCACGGAAAAAGTTGTATGTTTGCTTGTTAAAAACTAACATGAAAACCAAAGAAGAAATTGTTGGAAATTGGTTACCAAGGTACACTGGCACTCAACTCAATGAATTTGGACAATATATCCTTTTGGTTAATTTCCAGAAATATGTTGATATGTTTGCTAAGCAGTATAATATTCCAGTTCAGGGATTAGATCGCTCTATGCCCTGTGCTACAGCAAATAATATCACAATCATTAACTTTGGAATGGGTAGTGCAAATGCAGCTACCATTATGGATTTACTAGGGGCTATCAGACCTAAAGCAGTATTATTTTTAGGAAAATGTGGCGGATTGAAAAAGAAAAATCAATTGGGAGATTTAATACTTCCTATTGCTGCCATACGTGGAGAGGGGACTTCAAAAGACTATTTTCCACCAGAAGTTCCTGCACTTCCAGCATTTAGCCTTCAAAAAGCAATTTCAACCGCTATTCGAGAATCCCATCGTGATTACTGGACAGGAACTGTATACACCACAAATCGCAGAGTTTGGGAACACGATGAAAAATTCAAAGATTATCTACGCAGCACGCGTTGCATGGCAATAGATATGGAAACAGCAACCATCTTTGTTGTTGGTTTTGCAAATCATATACCAACAGGAGCCCTGCTTTTGGTTTCCGATCAACCTATGATTTCCGAAGGAATTAAAACAGAAGCCAGTGATAAAATTGTAACTGCAAATTTTTTAGAAGATCATCTCCATATTGGTATTGAATCATTAAAACAACTCATCTATAATGGTCTTACTGTAAAACATCTTCGCTTCGACGATTAACACAATTTATATGACCGTAGAGCAGATACTTACAAATCTTAAAAAAAAAATTTATCATCCGGTATATCTTCTTCACGGTGAAGAGCCATATTATATTGATGTGGTTAGTGATTATATCGAAAACAATGTACTCGATGAAACTGAGAAAGAGTTTAATCAAACAATCCTATATGGTCGTGATGTTGATGTTGCTTCGGTAGTTGCAATGGCAAAACGTTACCCGATGATGAGTAATCATCAGGTAGTTATTGTTAAAGAAGCTCAGGATCTAACTAAAATAGAAGAACTCAATTCTTACTTTGACAATCCACTAGAATCAACAATCCTTGTTCTATGTCATAAATACAAAAAGGTTGATAAACGCAAAGCATTTACCAAAACTGTAGAAAAAAAAGGAATTCTTTTCGAGTCTGCTAAATTATATGATGATAAAATTCCGGACTGGATTACACAATACGTTCAGGAACGTAGTTTCACTATTAATCTGCGAACAGCCCAACTTCTGACAGAGACTTTAGGGAATGATTTAACCAAGATCGTAAATGAACTTTCAAAGTTATTTATCAACCTTCCTGCTCAAAGTGAAATCACGCCTGAACTAATCGAACGTAATATTGGAATTAGTAAAGACTTTAATATTTTTGAATTTCAAAAAGCGCTTGGTGAGCTCAATATATTGAAATGCAATCAAATAATAAATTATTTTGCTGCTAATCCAAAAGAAAATCCACTTCCTAAACTCATTGCTGTTCTACATGGTTTTTTTGTAAAAATTATGATTTACCATCAAAACAAAACGTTTCAACAAAAGGAATTAGCAGCGTTGCTTGGCGTAAATCCATATTTTTTGAAAGATTATCAAAAAGCTACCAGCAATTTTTCTATTTCAAAAGCAGCGAACAATATTGGAATTTTACGTGAATATGATTTAAAATCAAAAGGAATTGGAAGCGTTTCGGTATCAGAAGGAGAACTAATGAAAGAGATGCTTTTTAAACTTATTCATTAAATTTAAACACAATTCGAAATAAAACAATTAAATAAAAGCATACTTAACAGATATTTAACCTCAACTTATTATGGTTCAGTACATACCAACCGTAATTGCATATAATTAATCATTATTTTTGCTCGTTTTACAACGATTGAGAAAAAGAACATGAAAAAAAGCAACCTCTCTTTCCTTATCCTAATTGGATTTACATTTATTTTCTTTGGTCAACATTATTCTGCAACAGCCCAAGATGCTACAATTAAAGGTTTTGTGTATGAAAAAGAAACAAGTGAGCCTGTTATATTCACCAATGTTTATTTAAAGAAGACACAACATGGTGCTGCAACCGACGCAAATGGTTTTTTTGTTATTTCTCAGGTTCCACCCGGAAATTATTTCCTGACCATTACCAGTATTGGTTATGATTCGATTAGCATTCCAATTACGGTGAAAGCAAATCAGGTATTGAATCAAAAAATTTATCTTCAAAAAGCGTCATATTTTATTCAAGGAGTGAATATTACGGCTGAAAGAGAAGAAGCCCGAACAGAAACCAAAACATCCGTAACAAAGGTTACGCCAAAGCAATTAAAACAAATTCCAACAGTAGGCGGGCAAGCAGACTTAGCTCAATACTTACAAGTATTACCAGGAGTTGTTTTTACTGGTGATCAGGGAGGTCAGTTATATATTCGGGGAGGAGCTCCCATTCAGAATAAAGTATTGCTCGATGGAATGATCATTTATAATCCATTTCACTCAATCGGTTTATTTTCTGTATTTGAAACTGATATTCTTAGGTCTGCAGATGTTTACACCGGAGGTTTCGGAGCCGAATATGGTGGAAGAATTTCCTCTGTTATGGACATTACAACCCGGGAAGGAAACAAAAAGAGATTATCTGGCAAAATTGCGGCAAGTACATTTGGTGCAAATGTATTACTTGAAGGACCTATTGTCCGTGAAAAAAAAGAAGGAGATGCAAGTACCTCATTTCTAATTTCATTCAAAAATTCATATCTGGAACAGACCAGTAAAAGTCTTTACAAATATGTAGATAAAAATGGACTCCCTTTTAATTATAATGACTTGTATAGCAAAATTTCAATCAATGGGCAAAATGGAAGTAAAGTAAATTTCTTTGGCTTCTCATTTAATGATCAGGTAAACAATTATAAATCGCTGGCTGATTTTAACTGGAAAAGCTATGGGTTTGGATCAAATTTTGTGTTGGTTCCTGCAAATGCACCGATGATCATGGAGGGTATCTTTGCTTTTTCTGATTATAAAATTACATTAGAAGATCAAGTCAATCTGCCTAAAACAAGTAATATCAATGGGTTTAACCTCGGATTATACTTTACGTATATAGAAGGCAAAAATCAACTTAAATACGGTTTTGAACTACAGGGGTTTAAAACAGACTTCAATTTTTACAATTCTGCAAACAGGCAAATAGCTCAAACTGAAAACACTACAGAGGTTGCTGCTTATTTTAAATATAAAATTAGTGCAGGAAAATTCCTTATTGAACCTAGTTTCCGTGCCCAATATTATGCTTCTTTATCAGAATTATCTCCAGAGCCCCGACTAGCTGTTAAATTTCTGGCAACCAAAAAACTAAGAATAAAATTTGCAACGGGCTTGTATTCTCAAAATTTGCTTGATGCAAAATCTGATAGAGATGTGGTGAATCTGTTTTATGGATTTCTCTCCGGTCCAGATAATTTACCAGAAACATTTCAGGGAGAAAAAGTTGACAGTAAGCTCCAAAAATCACGACATGCCATTTTAGGATTTGAATATGACGTAAACGACCGTACAACAATAAATGTAGAAGGTTATTACAAGTATTTTAATCAATTAACATCAATTAACCGTAATAAAATATTTGAAGACAACTCTGATTTTCTAACGAAACCAGACTATCTGAAAAAAGACTACATCATTGAAAACGGAGATGCCTATGGTGTGGACTTTACCGCAAAATATGACTATAACAAACTCTATGTATGGTTTGTATATTCATTAGGCTGGGTTAAACGTACTGATGAACTTCAGACATATTACCCTCATTATGATCGTCGTCATAATATCAACATTCTGGTTTCTTATGTTTTAAACGACCGCATGGACTGGCAATTTGATATTCGCTGGAATTTTGGAAGTGGTTTTGCTTATACAAAGGCTCAGGGAATCTATGAGAAACTCAATTTTACGGATGGAATCTATACTGATTATACTACTTCAAATGGTCAATTAGGTGTATTGTATGCTGGTTTGAATGAAGGTCGCCTTCCCTACTACCATCGTTTAGATTTTACGTTGAAAAAGAAATGGGTTTTAGGTAAATATTCAAATCTTGAAGGGAACATTAGCATTACCAACGTGTACAATCGCGAAAACATGTTCTATTTCGACCTTATCAAATACAAACGTATTAACCAGTTACCCTTTATGCCAAGCGTTGGTTTTAGTTTAACTTTCTAATTTAATCTGCAACAGAAATATGAAAGGCATAGTGTCAGTTTTATGTATTCTCATCGTAAACTACTCATTACAAGCACAAAAACTTAATATAAAAATAAATCCAGATAAAGTATTTATTGGGAAAGTAAAACTTAACCAAATGCCGGTTAAATTATTGTTTCTCCTGACAAACGACGGGGCAAAATCCGAAACATTTCTGAAACCTAAACTTCCTACAGGTTGTAAATTAATCCGACCTGTAGGCAATGTAACCCTTAACCCTAAACAAAGTACCTTGTTCGAATTTTCTTATACTGCCAACAATTCAGGTGAATTTAAAGAGTTTATTTCATACGAATTTAAGGGACGTCTCAATGAAAAGCTACTCCTCCCCTTTTTTGGTGAAGTTTTGCCCAAAGACGAAGAAGACTATGACAAATTTAAATATGTACAAGGAAACATCCGTTTCGAAAATCAGTTACTAAAAGTAGGAGAGCTTAAAAACAATGAATCAAAAAAAGCATCCATACGTTTCTACAATTCATCTAAAAGAACGATCACGTTTACTCAATCAGAAGTCCTGCAACAGTTCTTGCAAATCAAAATACAGCCTGTTTCAATAGAACCCAGGCAATACGGATGGATTTCTATTGACTATAATGCAGCTAAAAGAGGAGCATTTGGAATTCAAAGAGACTCTGTTTTTATAGAAAGTGATGATGAAAAAGAACCCACTAAAATCTTAATAGTGGAAGCCGATATTTTTCAGGATTTCAGTCAGGTTAGTCCTGATAAAATGAGGCTATCACCCAAGGTATATCTTACAAACACAAGTTATGACTTCAAGTTTGTAAAGAAAGGGCAGGAAATCAGGTGTACCTTTATGATAAAAAACAAAGGTAAAAAAGAGCTGGTTATTTACAAAGCAGACGCAAGCCATCCTTCAATGATTGTAACTTACCCTCCTAAGGTTCGTTATGAAAAAGAACTTCCTGTAGAAATAAGTATGCGAACCGACGATTTAATCGGTAAAATACATGAAACAATTACATTAATCACCAACGACCCCAATTATCCACGAATTGTACTGCATATCATCGGTATTGTAGATGATAAGAAATAAGAAGATTTTTTTTAGAATTTTCTCCTGAAACGCACACAATTGCTTGATTATTTATCTACTTAATTATTTTGTTCAAGATTTTTGCTGCTACATTTTTATGAATCAGGATATTAATCATTTTAAGTTTTATATAATCCTGATGCAGGAAACGATATCCTTTTTCATCAATATCAAAGGCCCCGCTTCCTGAATCTTTAATTAAAAACCAATATTCATTTTCAACTTTCCGATAACCAATCAGATGAATACAATGATCATCTGAGGTTGTTTCGTTTTGTAAGCGAAAATATCTTGACTCATCGTTAATATATTCTGACGGAATATCGAAATCAGGAATAATACCGGCTTTTGAACGACTATTATAGCCCGGTTCGGATACATCTCCACAAATTGCAACAGAATACCCACTATCTAACGATCTAACAATCAAATCGAAATAGTCACTCAAATTTACATTATAATAATCTTTGCTTTTCCACCAATTATCAGGTTCATCAAGTAAACCTTTTTGATTAAATGGAATACCCTTAGTTGACATAAAACTGAAATACTCATTCAGTTTTATTTGTAGATAATCTTTCACAAAGCTTTCAGGACTATATATCTTTCCTTCCCAAACAAAGCTTGCAGGAGGTTCTCCCATAAACTGATTTAAAATTCCTTTCACTGTTTCTATCACAAGTTTTTCATTCCAGATTTGATCACGTTTAACCGATTCCAAATAGGTTTTAATACTCTGAAACATCGCTTTATGATCATATACGGTCTGCCCGGGTAATAAACCTGTATAAATCTGTGCTGGCATTGCTCCATGAAGCTTCATTTCACGAACAACAGCATTTGATTCTGACCCTTCACCCAAATAGACATCACCTCTCTTTTGTACAAAATATCGAGCCCTTTCTAAGTACTCCTGATAAACAATATACATTTCTGAAAGCTTTATTTTTTTCCCACTTTGGCGAAAAATTTCACTCTCAATAAATGATGTTCCCGCAAAGCACCAACAAGTACCTGTTATTCCTTGATTTAAAGGAGCATTATGCCATAATGGATTATACCCTTTTACATCGTTTGGGATCTTATAAGAGCTGAAATCCAGCGTATAAACTTTGTTTTCGGTTATGGGATTTTGTTTTAATTGAAACTCCTCTGCTCCCTTTTGTACTGTATTCTGATAATACCCATTTTGTTTCGGCTGTGATTGTGATTTATCTTTCCCTTTTGGTTGTTGCGCCTGCAACGAAATAGCACATAAAAAACTAAAAATCAATATATAATGCCTTTTATTTTTCATCATTTGTACATTTAACTACTTCTAAATAAACTCTTACTCTTATTATTTTGGATTCGGAAATTGTCTGGAAATTCGTTTCAGTTCTATCTCCTTCAACTGTTTTTCAAGTTTTTCTAACATTTTATCTATTCTACGCACACGAGTTTCTGCTTTCTTGGCTTCAAGAATAGCTGTAACATACTCTTTTTTGTGAGTGTACGATAACTTTTCAAAATAATGCATTAAATCAGGATAAGGTTTCAGAGCTATAAAAAGGTCATCCGGAATTTCAATTTTACGTTCTGCCATATCTTGAACTAGCTCAACAGAAACAGTATCCCCAAAGTTTTTCCCTATTTTTTCGCGAATGTGTTTCAAAATGCCTAATACGTGACAACCCTTAAGCATTGGCGATAGCGAACCTCTATATTCAACTCCATCAATTTTCGCAATTACAGGAACCATTCCCTTCTTACCAAAAACAGAAGAGATATCGTAAGGTACAATTACATACGCACCATTATTCTCACCTGCCGATTTTATTTCGGCTTCAAACTTAATCATAATTATAAATCTACAAACTAATGAGTTACAATAAATTTTCCCTTCATGATCTGTTTGCTTTGACTTTCAATTTGTACAAAATAAAATCCTGAAGGATAATTGTCGATAGAAAGTATTAAAACAGGTTCTCCTGATTGAATATTTTGTTGAGTTACTATTCTGCCTGTAACATCCAGAATCTGAATTATTCCATTATGTTGTACCGTTAATGGTAGTTCAATAAAAATATTACCTGATGCAGGATTGGGATAAATATTCAAAGAAGCAGACTCTATTTCATTCAATCCAAAAATAAGATTTGTTCGTAAAGAATCGATATAACGAATTGTTGCAGTAGGAATCAGACTTGATTTTGTGATTTCCAATACCGGAATCTTTTTCCCCTTTGCAATCCATTTGTATTCAACAATATTCTGGGTAATTGAAGGTAGCGAAACTCCAAGTGTATCAATATGAATCGTATCTTTTTGTAAGATCTCGGATTTCACACGTAGTACCTGAAATATACCATAAGGTGTTTTCAATGTTCCCCATCCATCTACACTATTTTTACGCTTTTTATTTTCGGCAAAATAACCAGTTGCAGTCAGACTCATTGAAAAGTTTGACTGTGTAGAATCAATATTTCCATAGTTCAACGGGAACTTATACAATCGATCAGCAACATCATATTTAACCGGAATAGGCAGCCCGCTAAATGTGGCTCCATAACCTGCTAATGAATATGCAGAAGATGCGTTTTTATAAAAGTTGAATACATTTTGAAGTTGTACTATTACAAGATCAATATTCCCTTGTTTTAATGCCTGATTTGCAGCAGTAAAAAAAGCAAGTGAATATCCAAGACCTGCTGAAGAAACGGTTATAAAAGTATCAACATCCTGTGAAACAGGAGTAAGACCTGTAAAATCCCAGGTATAATTTGTTCCGGTAAGGGTATAATCAATTCCCCCTGTCGTTAATGCAGTACTTATTCTGATTGTATCTCCGGTCGATGGCATATCAGAAGTAGTAACAGTAATTGCCTGTGAATAAACAAATAGTGGTATCAAGAGCACAAAACAAATAAAAGGCACTTTTTTCATGATGATTTTTTTTCAAATGTACACTAATTTCAAGCCATTTAGCGAACGGAAGGCAACTTTCTACTATATTTGAATAAAAATTTCCAGCGATGATATCACTTCTTCAAAACATTCCTTTGCGAAATATATTGTTTCTTGATATTGAAACAGTTCCCGCAGAAAAAAGCTTTCAGAATTTGAATGAAAAGATGCAAAAATTGTGGAGTAAAAAAGCTGATAATCTTCAAAAAAACGGAAATGACCAGCCCTTAACGGCAGAAGAAATTTATCAGCGAGCCGGAATTTATGCAGAATTCGGGAAAATCATTTGTATTTCAACTGGTTTCTTTGGACAGGATTCGTTTCGGGTAAAATCGTTTTATGGTGATAATGAAACTGAGCTACTTCAGAATTTTGCTGATTTGCTTAATAAGTATTTTAATCAACCTTTTCATATTCTATGCGCCCATAATGGAAAAGAGTTTGATTTTCCATATATTTCCAGAAGAATGATTATCAACAGAATACCATTGCCTGCAATTTTAGATACAGCAGGTAAAAAACCCTGGGAAGTAAATCATCTTGATACCATGGAATTATGGAAATTCGGAGATTACAAAAGTTATACATCTCTTGAACTGCTGTCAGCGATACTTAATATTCCTACTCCGAAAGATGATATTGATGGGAGTCAGGTTGCTGATGTTTACTACAACCAAAATGATTTGGAACGCATCGCAGTCTATTGCCAGAAAGATACAATAACTGTCGCCCGTTTATTATTGAAATATAGGGGAAATCAGCTAATTAATGACGAGGATATTATATATGTTTAAGATTTGCCACTTCCCTATCAAGAAGTGCTACTTCAAACAAAATACCTGAAACTTATCCAGATTTTTCTGAGTACTAAGTAAAAACATATTCAATAAACAAACTTTCATTTATCCTTTTTAAGATAATTTTTCAAATCAGAAAGCAAGTGCCCTTTGGAAAAACCAAAGCGAACACCCTCCTCGTACGTTTTCTATTTTTCCCATAATAATACAGATGATAGCCATAAAAAACAGATATCATTTTTTTGTTTGTGAAAGGACGCATTAAACGATAAGCATTCCCGTATTTCAAAAATACAATCAAAAATCAACATTCGGAACGGTTTTACAAACTTATACTCTTCTACAGATGAAAATTTTATATTTTGGAAGAGTCCTATCAATTTTTACTTTTCACTAAAAATAAATAATTTGGAAATCTGTTTTTTATCTATTAAATTTCGCTCTAAAACATAGCAAAACCAGTACCTTTGTGCTGGTGCAAAATGTAATTACCCATGGATTTATATAATTTTACCGAAATACGACACTTTCTTCACCAACATCCGGAATTATCAGAAAATGAGGCTGAAACTACAAAATTTATTGCATTGTATCTAAAATCTATTGGAGATTTTTCACTGATTTTCCCCAAAAGCAAAAAAGGATTAATTGCAATCTATACTCCCAAAAACTATCAAAAAACAATAGCGATACGTTGTGATATCGACGCAGTTCCGGTAAATGAGATAAACACTATACCTTATTGCTCTAAATATGAAGGAATCGCACATAAATGCGGACATGATGGACATGCAAGCCTTCTGCTGGCACTAGCAAAACTCATTTCTGATAATCCTCCCGCCAGGTACCGGATTGTGTTGATATTTCAACCCTCGGAAGAGATTGGGAAAGGTGCACAAATGATGATTCAATTGTTAGAATACAATGCTTTAGAACCTGATTATATCATAGGATTTCATAACTTACCCGGTTTTCCGCTTCATCAGATTGTAATCAAAGAGAGAACTTTTGCGGCAGCATCCGTTGGTCTTACAATCAAGCTATCCGGCAAACAAACTCATGCTGCACATCCCGAAGAAGGCATAAATCCGGCAAACACAGTAGCTTCGCTAATTCAGAAATTTTCAAATATTTATAAATCAAGATATCACAATAATTTTACCCAGATTACTCCCATTGGAATTCGCATGGGCAAAAAAGCATTTGGAACTTCTGCAGGTTATGCCGAACTATATTTCACCTTACGTACATTTTCTAATCATGACATGCAAGTACTTAAAAATGAGCTAATATCCATCACAAAAAAATTATGCATTGAATCTGGTTTAAAGCTTGAAAGCGAATGGGAAGATGAATTTCCTGCAACGGTTAACAATACTGCTATTCCTGATTCCTTTTTTGAAATTATTGAAAATCAAAATTTATCATATATAAAACTGGATCAACCTTTTAGGTGGTCAGAAGATTTTGGTGTTTATCTGATGCGTTACCCCGGAATATTTTTTGGAATAGGTTCTGGTATTGATTGTAAACCTTTACATGATCCGGAATACGATTTTCCAGATGAATTGATTAATTCAATCCCTCTATTCTTATATCAATATCTCTCTGATTTATAAAAACTATAAACTAGTTAAAAATTTCATAGTATCTACTCCGTCAGCATAATCATGTAAAGCTGGTGATTGAGTTTGTCCAAAACCTACACACCGTAATCCTTCAATTTCAGTTTTAGTTACAACACACTGCAGTTCATTCTGTTTAGCCAGTAACTGCATTTTAGCCTCATCAAAAGATTGATAACGTATCAGATGAAGAACTGAAATTCGGGAAGCCAATTCAGGTTTTTCAATCATCATCACAAACTCATTGTCCAGAAAAGGCTCACTGTTCACTAAAAATATTGACTTGAAATAATCATAATTATTCATGTATTTAGAATTGAATTTGATAAATTCATAAGCAATAAACGAGGCAAATAAGTTATGAACATCATAATTTTCAGGAATATATATCTGAGATACATTTCTGCAACCAAGTCCAAAATAAAGAAAAATATCATCGGCAAGCGCTTTTAACTCAATATCTGTTTCATTCCCGTGAATTACTACAGCGCTATTCCTGTTACGGCGGATTACATTGGGATATTTACCAAAATAATAATCAAAATAACGGGCAGAGTTATTGCTTCCCGTTGCTATTACAGCATCAAAATCTTTCAGGAAACCATCCGTAAACTCAATTCTGTCAACAAATCGAGGTTCTATTTCACAAAGTATTTTTGCAATGGCTGGAAGAAGATCTTTGTCATCTGATGATAACTTCACTTTAATTTTATGACCAGAGATCAAAACGGATAAAAAATCGTGAAAGCCTACCAGTGGAATATTTCCAGCCATAATTACAGCAACAGTTTTATGATAAACATTTTCAATATCAGGGTATTGACTTAGCCATTTCCTTAAATCAGACTTTGTTAAGCTTTTCCCGATGGCATCAAGCATATTCCCTACAAACTGAGGAATGAACCAAGAATTGCTCAAATAAGTATTTTGTTCTAAATAACAAAGAGAACTCAATTCATTTAAATTTTTTCTGTTCAAAATTTTAGCTCCAAGAGTTGAAAAAGCTTCGATGCGTTCATCCGTTGTCATCGTTCAATTTTTTGTAAATTTGCAAAAGTCAGCAGGCTATACTAAATTAATCGTATCCGGCGTTTAACAATGAAATTATTTAAAGTTTGAAAAATCGCTTCCTCGTCATTATTATATTCATTTTCATCTCCTTTTCCTCTTGGAGTCAGGATGTGAAATTGTTTGCCGATTACGAAGCAAAGTTACGCGTTCTGTTCGATTCTATCATCAAATCACCGCTTGACCCTCTAAAATATCAGGCAAACAACGCCTTTATTGAAACACTTCAAATGGCATTGAGCGAAAAGAACTCGTTTAAATACCCTTTTGATTCATTAAAAAATCTATCCCGGCTTACGGCTAATGACAACAAATTCAGAATTTTCAATTGGGCAATTGCAAAAAACGACGGCGAATTTGAATATTTTGCGATTCTTCAATCGTTTAATCAGGTTAAAAAACGTTATGAAATCATACAGCTTACTGATAAGTCTGATGAAATACCCAATCCGGAAGATCCTTACCTTGATGAAAAAAACTGGTTTGGTGTAATATATTACAAAATTATTAGTCAAAAAGTAGATAACAGAACGATTTATACCTTATTGGGATGGGATGGAAACAATCGTTTTTCAAATAAAAAAGTAATTGAGCCACTGACGATTAAGAGTAATGGCAAACCCCAATTTGGAATGCCGATTTTCAGAAAAGCGAAAGAAAAAAAACGTCGGATTATTTTCGAGTATAGCAAATCAACGGTCATGGTGCTGCGCTTTGACACTCAACAGTATACTTACTACGAAAAGAAAAAAAAGAAGAAAGGCTCTCGTCCTGAGCTAAAAAGTGTACGAACTGAAATGATTGTTTTTGATCGGTTAATTCCTCTCGATCCTTCTCTTACAGGAAATTATCAGTTTTATGTTCCTGAATTGAATGTTGTAGATGCATATGTATTTCAAGACGGCAAATGGGTATTTATGGAAGATATTGATGCCCGGAATAAACCAAAAACAAATACAGTCAATAATCAGGAACAGCAACCTAAACGTCAGGAAAAACCAATGTATCAACCTAAGCGGAATCCTTAAATTTAGTTTTTGAAAGCCGCCGCTGCCAAATTGTCACGAAGTCAAAATACGTAAATGACAATTTGACATAATAATCCTGCATCTTTTGATTGGCTTCAATTTTGAAGAAACTCATACGGAGGATTTTTAATCATGAATTTTAATCAGTTTACCATCAAAGCACAGGAAGCAGTTCAAAAAGCATTGGAAATTGCTTCAGGCTATCAAAATCAAGCCATAGAACCTGTTCATCTATTGAAAGGTATTTTAACCATTGATGAACAAGTCATTCCTTATTTGCTAAAAAAATTAAATGTTAACGCACAGATAATAAACACAACTCTTGATAAAATATTAGAGTCAAACCCTAAAGTGGCCGGAGGTAGCCCTTATTTGTCGCAAGATTCGAATAATGCATTACTCAATGCTATAAGCTGTCTTAAAGAGTATGGAGATGAATACGTTACACTTGAATTATTACTTTTAGGAATTTTAAAAGGGAATGAAACAGCGTCCAAACTACTAAAAGATAACGGAATTACAGAAAAAGACTTAAAAGCAGCTATTCAGGAAATGCGAAAAGGTTCTCAGGCAAAAAATGCTACCTCAGAAGAGACATACAATGCGCTGAACAAATTTGCCCGCAATCTTAACGATCTGGCTCGTTCGGGTAAACTTGACCCTGTGATTGGCCGTGACGAAGAAATAAGACGGGTTTTACAGATTTTATCTCGCAGAACCAAAAACAACCCGATTTTAATCGGAGAACCCGGAGTAGGAAAAACTGCGATTGCAGAGGGCCTCGCACATCGTATTGTAAGTGGGGATGTTCCCGAAGATCTTAAAACTAAACAGCTTTTTTCACTGGATATGGGTGCGCTTATTGCCGGGGCCAAATATAAAGGAGAATTTGAAGAACGTTTAAAAAGTGTTGTAAAGGAAGTGATGTCTTCTGACGGGGAAATCATTCTCTTTATCGATGAAATTCACACGCTGGTAGGCGCAGGAGCTTCAGAAGGTGCGATGGATGCTGCTAACATCCTGAAACCAGCCCTTTCGAGAGGAGAACTGCGTGCCATCGGAGCAACAACGCTCAAGGAGTATCAGAAATATTTTGAGAAAGACAAAGCATTGGAACGTCGTTTCCAAATTATTTTAATTGATGAACCTGATGCAGATGATGCAATCTCTATTTTACGCGGACTGAAAGAGCGTTATGAAGTTCATCACAAGGTGAGAATCAAAGATGACGCAATCATTGCTGCTGTCGAACTTTCACAACGATACATTACAGATCGTTTTCTTCCTGACAAGGCTATTGACCTTATAGATGAAGCAGCTGCAAAACTTCGATTGGAAATCAATTCATTACCCGAAGAACTTGATGAAATTGAACGTAGAATCCGCCAGTTGGAAATTGAACGCGAGGCTATTAAACGCGAAAACGATGAACAAAAGTTGAAAGTTCTCAATCAGGAAATTGCGAACCTGAGCGAGGAACGTAATCAAATTAAAAGTAAATGGCTGGCTGAAAAAGAGATTGTGGATAAAATCCAGATAAGGGTAAAAGATATCGAAACTTACAAGTTTGAAGCCCAGCAGGCCGAACGCAGCGGTGATTACGGGAAAGTAGCCGAATTACGCTATGGTCGTATCAAAGAAGCTGAAAATGAAGTAAATGAATTAAAAGCCTCGCTTCAGAAAATACAGAAAAGCAGTGCCTTAATCAAAGAAGAAATTGGCAGTGAAGAAATTGCCGAAATTGTTTCGCGCTGGACTGGAATTCCACTCAACCGTATGTTGCAAAGCGAACGTGAAAAACTACTTACACTGGAGCAGGAGTTGCACAACCGTGTGGTGGGTCAGGACGAGGCTATCGAAGCTATTGCCGACGCAATACGCCGGAGTCGTGCCGGACTGAGCGACCCTAAACGTCCAATCGGATCGTTTATCTTTCTGGGCACCACAGGAGTTGGTAAAACTGAGTTGGCAAAAGCACTGACTGAATTTCTCTTCAACGACGAAAACTCGATGATAAGGATTGATATGTCTGAATATCAGGAACGTCATACAGTTTCTCGATTAGTGGGTGCGCCTCCGGGCTATGTGGGTTATGAAGAAAGCGGACAACTTACCGAAGCTGTTCGTCGTAAACCCTACTCAGTGATTTTACTCGATGAGATAGAGAAAGCTCACCCAGATGTGTTTAATATTCTGCTTCAGGTTTTAGACGACGGACGATTGACCGACAATAAAGGCCGTATTGCCGACTTCAAAAATACCATCATCATCATGACATCAAACATTGGCTCTCAGATTATTCAGGAGAATTACAGCGAACTGATTCCCGGTGATGAAGAACGAATTTATGAGCGAACGAAAATGGAAGTATTTGAAATACTGCGTCGCACCATTCGTCCTGAATTTTTAAACCGTATTGATGAAACCATCATGTTTCGCCCGTTAAGTAAATTCGAAATTCGTGAGATTGTGAGTCTGCAAATTCAAAATCTTCAAAATATGCTTGAAAATAATAATATACGAATCAATCCTTCGCAAGATGCCCTCGACCAACTTGCAGAGCTTGGATATGACCCGCAGTTTGGAGCCCGTCCGTTAAAACGAGTAGTTCAGAAACAAATTCTTAACACCTTTTCTAAGGAAATACTAGCTGGTAAAATACAGAATAACAGCACCGTGAAAATAGATTACTTCGACGGTCATTTTGTATTTTATCAGAAATAATAATTCAATTTTATTGTTGACTAACAAAAATGGACTG
>Ga0074193_1002534_pt1 | contig 16174 bp, 14 predicted proteins | sample EPASupsiteHSE605_FD_64523 | JGI IMG/M metagenome (GOLD analysis project Ga0074193, IMG submission 64523) | Bioremediated contaminated groundwater from EPA Superfund site, New Mexico - Sample HSE6-05 | ecosystem: Environmental > Aquatic > Deep subsurface > Groundwater > Contaminated ... | reverse complement strand
CGTATGGGAGATTCAATCGACTTCTATAAATACGACACTCCGGAAACAATGTTCATTGAGGGAAAAAGGGGCGACACCTCAATTTTTCAGTTTAAACTGAACTATGTGAAATTATAGATCTATAGATCTGCCAAGATAATCCGAGAAGCTTTTCTTTTTTGGTGTGTAGTCGCTTTCGAAAAGTGGCGAAGAGATTAAAAAGTCTGCCGTAGAACGGTTTGTTGCGGTTGGAATATTGTACAGGCTTGAGATTCTAAGGAGGGCCTTTACGTCTACATCATGAGGTTGCGGTTGCATAGGATCCCATAAAAAGAAGAGCATATCAATTTTACCTTCGCAAATCATTGCTCCTAACTGCTGGTCACCGCCAAGAGGGCCTGATTTAAGTAATGTAATGTCAATGTTGGAATTATCCTTCCTGCGATTCTGGGTGAGTGCCGCCTCAACCATCCTTCCGGTGGTTCCTGTACAAACAAGTTTATGGTTGGCGAGTGTACCTTTGTTGAATTCAACCCACTCGATAAGATCTTTCTTTCTGTTGTCATGTGCAACAAGTGCAATTGTCAGTATTCTCATTTCTAATATATTAATTTGAGGCAAGGCGCTTGAGACTATCCCCGGTAAGCCGGTAAACTGTCCAGTCATCCATGGCCATGGCCCCCATTTTCTTATAAAACTCTATTGATGGTTTGTTCCAGTCAAGAACCGACCAGTCAAATCTGTCGCACGCTCTATCCACTGCTATTTTTGCCAGTGCCTTGAACATCTCCTTACCGTAACCTTTTCCGCGGTATTCCGGTTTTATGTAGAGATCTTCCAGATAGAGGCAGGCTCTTCCCTTGAAGGTAGAGAAATTGTGGAAGAAAAGGGCAAAACCTACAGGTACGCTATCAACTTCTGCAATCAGTACTTCGGCCTGTCTCCTCACAAACAAACTTTCGTAAAGAATCTCTTCATTAGTGGTGACATCGTCGCTAAGCTTTTCGTATTCAGCTAATTCGCAGATAAATCCAAAGATTGTTGTAATATCGCTCTCAACCGCACTCCTTATGAGAAAATTCATGTTAAGCATGCTTTGATTTGGGTGCAAAGGTAATTATATATCCTAAAAAGCCTGCGATACAGTAACCAATTTTCTCCACACTTAACAATATCTTCGACAAAAGTTTAAAATAAATAAAAAGTTGATGCTTAAATATTTGCAAAAAAGCATTAATAGCCATAACTTTATACCACTTTGTAATGAAAATAGTTACATGCTTTCTTTAATTTATATCAAAGAGAATAATGGTTTATTATAGTATTGACTCATAAATGTGCTCTAGCCCCGGTTTGTGGGGGGTATTGAATAGGGGTGAGTATCATGGCACATACTATACTATATACTATATAGTATATAGTATTTTTTATTTATACAATTTTATGAAAACAATTAATTTAACCTTAAAACAATGATACATTGGAATTATTTATTGTCCTTAGAAAAGGATATAATTAGGCTTTCGAATTATATTGAATTTTGTGAAGAAAATTTTAATGTGTTTTCAATCGAAATATTGAAATTGAACTTATCAATTGGTTCTGAAATAGATGTCGTTTTAAAACAAACATGTAAGTTGTTTAATCCCATTGGGAAATATGAATCAATAAAGGATTACAAGATTTTCTTAAATGAGAATTTAGATAGTGCTATAAAAGAGAAAGTTTCTATTCCACGGTATAATATCGAACTTCAACCATGGGAGAGTATCGGAAATAAAAAAAATTACAAGTATGAAAATCCATTCTGGTGGGACAATTACAATAATGTGAAACATCATAGAGATTCGGAATATAATAAAGCTAACCTTAAAAACCTTTTATATAGCTTCAGTGCCTTGGTAATTGTCAATCTGCACAGAATGATTAAGATAAACAATATCACAGACTTATCTGACACCTTTGAAATTTTGCCAGAACTTGAGATGTTCAACCTTGATGAGAAATATTATGTAACTATATTAAGGATAGATTAAAATAACGTGTTATAAGCTCCAACACAATACGAAATAATTGCATATGAAATACGAATTAAATTTTAGAAATAATACTGGTACTGACCAAGAATTATTAGACGACATGAAAAGAGTCGCGGATAAATGTAATTCTCTCAACTTAGCTTCTAGAGATTATGATGAGTATGGGAAATTTTCTTCAGCTACAATTTCCAGACGGTTTGGTAGTTGGAATAAAGCAATAGAAATAGCAGGATTAAAAATATCAAATATTATAAATATTCCTGAACAGGAATTATTCAAAAATCTTGAGAATGTATGGATTAAATTAGGAAGACAACCAAATCGTCGAGAGATGAAACTCCCCCTTTCAAAATATTCTGAAAGAGGATACATTACTAAATTTGGGTCTTGGCGAAAAGCACTTGAAACATTTGTTGAATTTATAAATTCGGGTCCTATTGAAAATGAAGATCTTTCGGCTGACGAAAATATTATTGAAACAACCGAAGTTCCTGAAATTATATATAAACATAAAACCAAACGGTTTCCAAGCGAAAGATTAAAGGTACTAGTTTTAATGAGAGATGGGAACACATGCAGACTATGCGGGATTAAAGTAACTGGTGAAAATATTCATTTTGACCACATATTACCTTGGTCTAAAGGTGGAGAAACAGTATTAGAAAATCTGCAAGTACTTTGTGCACTTCATAATCTAGCAAAAGGCAATATGGAATATTAGGATAAATAAAAAACAGTTGTAATTTATGACTATAGGCAGCCGATAACCAACGTATAGTACATACGGATTTCAGAGGTTTTCGAGAGTTTTTGACTCGTAATAAGTCGGTTTAAACTGAAAAATTTTCGTTTAGTAATCCTGCACGACACAATATCATCAAACGTTAATATGTATTATTTTTTAGAATATCTTTGTTAAAACATTTATTATGAGCGAATCCCAAATTCAGATTTACAATTCTAATGATGGAAATACTGAGATCGAGGTAAAACTTGAAAATGATACTGTTTGGTTAAGTTTGGCTCAATTAACGGATTTATACCTAAGGGACAAGTCTGTTATTTCCCGACACATAACTAACATCTTTAAAAAAGGGGAATTAGATATAAATTCAGTAGTTGCAAAAAATGCAACAACTGCTGCTGATGGTAAAACATATCAAGTAGACTATTATAATCTTGATGTTATAATATCAGTAGGTTATAGGGTAAATTCAATAAGAGGTACACAATTCAGAATCTGGGCAAACAAAATCCTAAAGGAGTATCTTATTAAGGGATATTCTATTAATGAAAAGACTCTAAGGCAGCAAAATCTGCAATTACAGGAACTTCAAAAAACAATTAAAATTTTAAGTTCTGCAGTTCAGAGCAAAGAGTTAACTACCGACGAGAGCAAAGGTTTATTAAGCATTATCTCTGACTACTCTTATGCTCTGGATATATTGGATCAGTATGATTATCAGTCTCTGACAATTACTGACACCTCCGGTAAAGATATTTATAGGATCTCATATACAGAGGCGATTGACCAGATAAACCTGGTCAGAAAAACATATGGCAACAGTGAACTTTTTGGCAGGGAAAAAGACGAGTCGTTTAAAAGTTCTATTTCAACTATCTATCAGACATTTGACAGGAGAGACCTTTATCCAAGCATAGAAGAGAAGGCTGCTCATTTACTCTATTTCATCACGAAGAATCACTCTTTTTCTGACGGGAACAAAAGAATTGCAGCATTTATGTTCTTGTATTTTCTTTCAAAAAATGGTGTTTTATATGATAAATCCGGAAATAAAAGAATTGCAGACAACACGTTAGTTGCTTTGACGTTGATGATAGCCGTCAGCAAACAGGAAGAAATGGGTATTATGATAAAAGTCATTGTAAATTTGATAAATACTAAAAATTAGCACACGATAATAGTAATAGTTATAGAAAAATAATGAGAAAAATCATAATCCTAATCCTAATTACGTTGACAAATATTTCGTTTAGTCATGTTTCATTTTGTCAAGTTAAGAAAGAAATATCGTTTAAAATAACGGGAACAATTGTCTGTAATTCAACATTAACGAAAGAAATTACACTTGTCACCCAAACAAAAGAGATTCAGGACACAGCAAAGGTATCAGCCAATAATTTCGAGTTTATCGGAAAAGTATCTGAACCTACAAATGCCGCAATTATTGTAAATGGGAAAATGATTAAATTTCCGCTTGTCAATGATGATATTGAAATAAAAATTTTAAATACAGATAATAATGAATTTGAAATCCAGTTTAAAAATTCACAGGTGAATAACAATCTTCAGGCATACTATAAAAAGGAATCCAAAGAATATTTCGACAAATACAAATTATTTGAAGAACAAATAGTAAGATGCGTAAATGATGACATTAAATTAGAGAAACAGCTTTCTGAAGATAGTCTTGCTATTAATTTTATTCAGCTACTGGTTCATAAATATAAAACCACGCCTGACAAATCGGGATTGTCAATTATTTTAAGTGATTTAACAGGTCTAATTGGGACAAGAAATCATCCTGCAGAAATTGAAAAATTGTTTAAACTCCTTCCAATTGATGAGCAAAACGGTTATTATGGGACCGAAATCAAAACCTATATTGAACGATCAAGCAAAATATTGCTGGGGGAAAAAATTGATTTTGACTTTATTGACATTAACCAAAAGTCATATACTATAAATGAATTTAAAGGTAAACTAGTACTTTTAGAATTTTGGGCCTCTTGGTGTGGCCCTTGCATTTCTCAAATACCATTTCTAAAGCAGGCTTCTAAGAAGAAAGATAAAATTCAGGTAATATCAATATCAATTGACACCGATTTTAATAAATGGAGAGATAAAATTGCAGACTTAGAAATGGATTGGATAAACATACACTACAAACAAGAAGATAATGACTTACAAGAGAATTTCTTTATTACAGGTGTTCCTTATAACATTCTGATTTCCAAAAACGGAGAAATCCTAAGAAAAAATATTGCCATGGCTGAATTATTAGAACTTCTAAATCAATAATTTAAAATTCCGTCTTACAGAATGTGCTCAGCAGTATGTACGATGATTAATCAATAGAGAAAATATAAAAAAAATATTAACTTACTAAAACACACAATATGAAAACTTTAAACTTAAAGAAGATTTTCAGACTCTATTTACCTTCGGTTGTATTTTTCGGGTTTTTCGCTACTCATGCATTGGCATCAAGTATGCCTTTAATAAACATAATAGCCGGCAGTATAGTTTTACTAATCATAGTGAATTTATTTCTCCAGAATATACTTTTAAGTAGAATTCTCGGGACGATTTTTCTTATAGGCTCATTTTATATGATATTAGCATTGCTCGATGATATTATTGATGGAGAAGCAACAATAGGATACCTCTTTGGATTCTTTATGATACTATTCAGTATTGCGATGTCGGTATTATTAATAATAGGATATAATAAACAACAACAAGAAGAGATCATTGGGCAGTCATAACATCAGCCTGCTTTCATGCTATCGCGCAAACTGCAAGCCGCCGCCGTTATAACTTAACAATTATAAAACAAAAATTATGAAAGAGTTATTATGTTTGAACTGACAAAGAAGAGACAATTCAACTGGTCACAAATTGTGTATTATAAAAACAGAGACATGAGACAAACATTGGTATTTTTAATTGTTGGGCTATTATTTTCTGTAAGCCTAAGGGGACAGGATATAAAATCCGTTTTGACAAGCAAATTGATTTCTGGATGTCCAGCAGAAATCAAAACAATTAGTGATCAATTCGGATTGAGTAATTTAAGTTATTCAAATCTGAATACAGGGATTGACACTTTAAAAATTCTCTTTGGAGAATTGACTCAAGGAGAAACCAGAGGTTATTGGATTTCACTTTTCAGCAATAATAAATTATTGACTTTTACAACAGTACAGCTTTCAAAAAAGGAATCTTCTGATTTCCCAACAAACATTGTTGACATTAAATATGACAATTCTTCGAGAAAAATCTCTGTTCAATTAACACACAATACTTTAACCGATGAGATTGAGTATTTATGGACAAGCAATAATCAAAAAAGCGAAATTGCGGTAATTGAAAAGATTGAAAAACCAATACAAAAGGGCTTGATGTTTCCACAAATGAAATTAAAAACATTATATGGGGACAGTATCTTAACATCGGACCTTATTGGCAAATATATAGTAATTAATTGGTGGGCCACAACATGCGCACCTTGTAGGCAAGAAATACCAGGTCTTAATACCTTAGTTGAGAAATATCGAAATAACTCAGATATTGTATTTCTCGCAGTTGCATTTGATAAAAAATCAGATTTAGAATATTTTTTAGGCTTAAAAAAATTTAAATATATCCAGACATTAGGAGACAAAGAGATATCTGCATTATTTGGTGAATCTTTCCCTAAAAACATAATAGTCAATCCACAAGGGATAACAATCTTCTATAGCGAGGGTGGACATGAAAATAAATATTTGGAAATAGACGAAGAATTAAAAAGACAAATAGACAAGAAGTAACGCTTGGGAGCAAATAAACAATTCCAATTTTGACCAAGAAGAGTATCAATTTCTGAATGAATCTATTAGGCAACAAATAACGTTAAAACTATTAAAATCAATAAAATGAAGAAAGTTATTATTTCCTTTATCACGTTCCTGTTAATTTCGTGTTCCCCGGATCAGTATACTTATAATGATTCAATCATAATAAAAACAACGAAAGATTCTCAAGAGTCTGATTTTAAAAGAATAAACTCGCTTATACAGAATATTGACAAGAAGGAGTTGAGTGAGCAATTACTGAAAGGGTTTCCCGATGCATTGACAGATTATACAGATAAAATTCACCTGCAGGTTAAAAGTGTAAAAAGGTCCTTTGGATTTAATTGGATTTTCAAAAAGACAATCATAAGTAAATTCAATGTAATTATTGAGGTTCAAATGAATTACGACAATTCAAAAGAGAAACAGGCAACTCAAATTGTAAATTATTACAAGGAGTTGGTGATTGTGGAATTGAACAAAATTGGTATTAAAAACTGACATTATGAAAGAGATTAAAGCCATTTATAAGAAGTTCTTACTATTTTCTCTATTGGTTTATATTTCTACACTAACTACAAGTTGTAGGAATGAACAAGATAAACCTCAAAATGTAAATTTTGACTTAACAAACGGAAAAATTGAATTAAATTTTGAAGATTTATTAAGTAAATATGAAATCGTTCAACTTGAAACGAATAAGGAATGCCTGCTTAGTGGAAATACAAAGTATTGTATTACTGAAAATTATATTATAGCTATTGATCCTGATAAAATATATAAATTTGATAAGAAAGGCAATTATATCAGCACACTTGCTAGAAGAGGTAATGGCCCTGATGAATTTGGGACAGTAGTAAATCCGATCATTGTTCCCGGAAAAGAAATTCTGTATTATATAGATTTCAACAGAATCGGAAAGATTCAAAGACTTGACATAATAAATGAAGTGCTGTTAACATCAATAGAACCAATATCTGGATTTTTTTCGATTTATGCAGCAGATAATGATGGATTTATCTATGGCATATCAAATACAGGGATGAATATTGCTGATAAAGAGAGTGATAGTCTATCCTTAGCTTTTAAATATAATCCCGATACTGATTCCTTGTTTATTTTCAGAGGAACCAAAAAGTTCAACACAAGTATGTTCGGAAACATCTTTTATGGTAATAGTGTAGATTTTAGCCTTTTAAACTTTAATTATTCTGATACTTTATTCAAAATTAAAAATAACAAGTTAATAGCAAAATACATTATTGAACTAGAAAAGCGAATAGGTGCAACTTCTAATTCCGGATCTGAATTGAGACTAATTTTTGAGAACAGACATGGATATGTGTTTCATAAATTTGATTCTGAAATAATAAAAAGAGAGAATGGGTCATTAGAACGCAAATTGATTTCTTCTAATTATCTATTTTTAGATAAGCTAAGCGGTAAATTAAATATCCTTGAATCAGTATACTTTAAAGAATTCGAACAGCGTGTATATCTAGCGAAAGACAGTGAATTAAATATTTCCCCGCTACCAGTTACATCTGGAGAGTATGCATATTGGATAATTGATGCTGTTTATGGAAAATTAATAAATAAATCCTATTCAAATGATGAGAACTCTAATCCTTTAATTTTATTTGGCAAGATTAATTAAAACCTACACTACAGGACTGAAAGCTGCCGCTGGCAGTTATGGAGGAACTATAAGCAGATTTCCGTTTGTATGAATGAGTGCGATAGCCTACAAGGGCATTGCATAGGATGCATTTGGGCACCCACTACGTGAGTGAAACGGCAAAAAACAAGTAGTGCCTTCGGCGTCTGATATGCGTTGGCAAACTCAAGGGGGCACCTTTGTTTTTTAGTGGAATGAACGTATAGTGGGTAAATGCGGTTGCATGCCCTTGCAGGCTATCGTGTATATTCCGGAGCATCTTGACCCCCATTCCGTTTTCATTGTGACCCCCCATTCCGGGCGATCGTGACCCCTTAGTTAACCTGTTTTGATTAAGTTTGAGTAACACTCAAACCGATCAGATATGTCAGGAATAACTTTGGAAATGAATACAGTTCAACAGATAGGATTAATGTATAAGCAAGGTGTCAAGATTAAGACCATTGCAAGGAATCTGTCATTAAGCAAGAATACTGTAAAGAAGTATCTTCGAGAGATGGAGCTGATAAAATCCACTCAGGAAGAAGACGATTGCAGGGCAGAGAGTGGGTTCATATCAAACGAAGAGCAGCCGGAGGAATATAAGAGCCGTTTGGAAGTTCTGCAGACGTATTTTCCTGACTATGACGATTTGCTGAAGCAGACGGGCATGACACTTCAAGTGCTTTGGCAGAGATACAAAGAGGTTCATAAAGACGGTTATGAGTACTCGCAATTCTGTTATCATTATCAAAAACACAATGTTACCCGTCAGGCAGTCATGCACTTTGAGCATGAGTATGGGGACAGGCTGTATCTGGATTTTGCCGGTAAAAGACTCTCATATGTTGAACCGGGAACAGGGGAGATCATAGATTGTGAGTTTTTTGTTGCCGTACAGGGAGGAAGTCAGGAGACATATGCCAGAGCCACCCTAAGTCAACAGAAAGCGGATTTTATCGAGTGCGTCCAGGAATCCTTGTTTTATTATGGAGGGGTTCCCAAAGTACTCATCCCTGATAATTTAAAAAGTGCAGTGACAAAGGCAAGCCGTTACGATCCGACTCTTAACGAGGATTTTCTTTCCATGGCCAATCATTACCAGTGCACGGTCATGCCGGCCAGGAGCCTGAAACCACGCGACAAGAGCCTTGTGGAGCGGCATGTCGCCATTCTCTACACCCGTGTATACACCCGGTTGCACGGACAGACATTTTTCTCTCTCAAGGAGTTAAATGAAGCTATCCGCAAATGCGTGGAGGACCATAACGTAATGCTTTTTCAAGGCAAGGACTACAGCCGTAGAACCCTGTTCCTACAATATGAGAAGGAGACGCTGGCCCCATTGCCTGCCACCCGCTTTGAGTTGAAGGAATGTGTTTTTGTAACAGTCATGAAAAACTGTCATGTTCAGTTCCGTGTAGACAAGCACTATTACAGTGTCCCTTATCGCTATATCGGTGAGAGAGTCAAGGTTGCCGTTGGGGCGTCAACAGTGGAGATCTATCGTAAAGAAACCCGCATTGCGCTTCATACGCGTGATCGCAGACCCTATAAGTACACCAGTGTAAAAGACCACCTTCCTTCCGGACATCAATATGTGAGTGACTGGAATCCGGATAAGTTTATACAGTGGGGAGAACGGATAGATCCATTGGTTAGTGAATATATACGCAAGATACTGGATCGCCCGGCCTATCCTGAGACTCTTTACAGGGGTTGTTCGGGAATACTCCAATTTGAGAAGAAAATAGGAAAGACCCGTCTTGTTGCAGCCTGTAAGCTTGGATTACATCTTCAATCGTACAGCTACACGTTCATACAAGGCGTCTTGTCCCGTAAAACCGAATCTATAGAGTTGGAGGGAAATACCATATCCATTGAAGTGGAGCATGAAAATATACGAGGTACCGCCTACTATAAATCATTATTTAACTAAACATCATCGCCTATGAATCAAAACACATTGGAACAACTACATGCCATGAAATTATTTGGTATGGCCAACTCTTTCAAGGCTCTCATCGAGAGTCACTCCATTGAACAATATACCTCAGACCAAATGTTTGCAGCATTAGTACAGGCAGAATGGGAAGAAAGGGAACACAAAAAAATAGCACAGAATATCCATCAGGCAAAGTTCCGTTACCCTGCTTCCATTGAAGAGATCGATTACACCTATCCCCGCAACCTGGATAAGAATCAGATGCTCCGTTTTACAGACTGTTCATACATAAAGAATGCAGAAAACATATTGGTGTCGGGAGCTACAGGGGTTGGGAAAAGCTATATAATCTCAGCCCTTGGATATCAGGCTTGTATTATGGGGTATAAGGCAGGATATTACAACCTGCAAAAGCTGTTGACACTCCTTCGCATAGCAAAAGCAGATGGTTCCTATCTGAAAACACTAAACAGAATAGAAAAACAGGACCTTATTATTTTAGATGATTACGGACTCCAGCCTCTTGATAATAATGCCTGTATAAACCTGCTTGAGCTTATTGAGGACCGCTATGGAAGAAGGGCAACGATTATGTCGTCACAACTTCCGTTTGATAAATGGTATGACATCTGCACGGCCAAGACAATAGCAGATGCAATTTTTGACAGATTAATAAACGGTTCTCACAAAATACAGTTGAAAGGAGAATCAATGAGAAAAAAAAGATAACTTTGTTTGGCATGTTTTGATCAATCAAAACATGGTTGACCTTCGGGTTGCCCTTCGGAGTACGGAGGGGTCACGATCATCCCGGAATGGGGGTCAACATCGCCGGAATAAACAATTTGGAAGCTTTGTCAAAAAGCGATAACATTTCAAGTTTCAATTAACTACGTTTCGAATATATGTGCAGTAGTAGATGAGAATCTCTTTCCTGTCTGTTTAGCACAAAGTTTTTTAAAAGCACAGACATTAGATTTACCACAACAACCGCTATTGCCACATATACTCTGTTACCAGCTGACATTTAATCATCTGTTTCTCTTTCTTTAAATTCTTTTTCCCACACTTCGTTATGTTTATTTACATATTTTTCTAATTCACTAACTGGATATAACGAATATGAAAAAATGTAATCGCTATTGTTGTTATTGTATAAATTATCAAATAAATGATGAATGTACTGATAATAATACTTTTTACTCAACTCTAATCCTTGATTTATATATGTATTATATTCTGGGGTGTTAGATTCTTTTAAATATTGACAATAAAAATAAAGAGCCTCTAAATAATAATATTTTATGTGTGATAAATTTAGTAAGGCACTTTTAAACAACGAATTCTTTTCATCATTAGAATTAGAAACAAAAGCAAACATTAACTTCTTTAAACCCTTAGTATAAGGGTTTGTTTCAACTAGTTTATTTATTGTTTTTTTATCAAGTTTTTTTATTTTAGAAAGAATATAAGTTGATTGTATTATCTCTAAATGTTGTTCAAGATATAAAGAACTTATGTAGTTCTCTAACTGGTACATATTTATGCGATTAAACATTAATTCATATTCGAAAAAGTAAAAACCTTCCTTCTTTCTAGATATATTGTTAGGAATACCAAGGTAGAAAAAACTAGAGTCTAAATAAAAGGAAAAGTCATCATTTATAATTTGAGTTTTTAGATAATTAATCGTGTATCCTTCCATATTATGAATACTTGAGATAATGTTTTTATATCTATTTTCAATATATTCTTCATTTTTAAAATTTCTTTTATCCATTTCCTCTGGTGGAAATATAAGAGATAGTTGAGAATAGGAAGCTTCAAATTCTTCAAAGTAATACCTTTTTCTCAACTTTATTACTTTAATTAAAGTTTCAGCGTGTGGCAAATCACTAAAATAGTCTTGAGTAGAATTTAATATTCGATAAAATTCTCTTATCTGCTTTTCATTTACAACATAAGATGACAAATCATAAATATAATTTAATAAAAAGTTTTTCTCAGGCACAAGACCTTTATCAATTAATTGTATATCTGGAATATAACTAAATACATTTAGCAGATTGTTTTTGAAATGATTATATACTTTTAATGCTTCAGAAGTGGATTTTTTTTGTTCAATAAATATAATCAAATCAAGGATAAAGCAATTATACAAATAAGCGTCTAAACAATATTTTTGCTTAGTTTCTACTTGCCTTTTTGAAAACTGATATTCTGCAAACCTTCGAATTATTGGTTGCAGTTGTAATGTACCATTATAATCTTCAACAAGAGATTTGTCCTTTAAATTTCGTAATTCTTTATCGCTAATGTTATTTGAAGATTTACTTTTTTCAAAGCACTTTTTAAAATTAGTTAAACTAATTCCATCAGGGAAAAGACTCAAAAGTTCAAATGCGATTTTCTCCCTGGCATTTAAAGTTGCATATGAGTAATTTATTGATTGATAAATTGATTTAGTTCTTTCTATGTTTAAATCAGCTTTATTTTTAAAAACAGATGAGAAATCTTCGTTTAATGACTCAAAAAAATGTTCCTTTATTTGGTCTCGAAGCTCTGATATATGTTCATATCTTGTTCTTGATTTTGTAACTAGCTTTATTGCTAATGGATTGTTATTAAGTAGTTCTTCTAATATATCTTGTCTCAATATTCTTATTTCATCGTCATTTTTTACTTTTCCGTAATCTACTTCAAAAAGAGTTAATGCATCATCAGTAGTTAATGGTGCTAAGGAAAATAAATCTTCAAAATCGTCTAAATTTGGTATTTTTTCCCTTGAAGTTATTACGATATTGGCAAAATCAGTTGCAAATTTTATTAAAGCAATAACTGAATTAAATTCTTGTTCTTCTAATGAATTAGCAACAGTTTCAAAATTGTCTAAAATGACAAGACAATCTAGCTTTTTTGAACTATAGTTATCAACTAAATATTCCTTGAAATTTAGGATATTTCTTAAATTGAAAGCATCATATAAAAGTTCTTCAAAGTCCGCAAAGTTTTTAATATTCTCACATGATTTAAAAGAAACTCCCTCTTTAAAATAACCTCGGTTATATAATTCATATGAAACTTTTTTTATTAATGTTGTTTTCCCAGTACCACCTGAAGCCTTTATATTTAAAACCTTGTTACTTCTTACAATACTTAGGAGTTTAGAAGCAATATTTGCTTGTTCCTCAATTCTTCCTATTATATCTCTAAGTGATTTTTCACCTATTTCTAGAACCTTATCATTTGAATAAATTGAAGATTTTTTCAAAGAGCCTTTTGTGAATTCTAAGTTTGTCCACATTGATAATCCAACAGAAATTTCTTCATCAGGGTTATATTTTAAATCTTTATTTCTCAAAGCCTTATAAGCAAATCTTTTTATTGTCGCTCTCTTAAATGTTGATATATTTATAGTATTAAAATTTGAAACAAGCTCTATTTTATCATTTGTAATAAATATGATTGGGATTTGTTCATTTGGAATGTGTCTACAAATTTCTTCTGCAGTTAATAAATCACTCTTGAGATTATCGTCTTCAATATACAATTTTTCCTTAAATACTTTTGTTGCTATCATTAGAATATCATAATCATCAATTGACTCTAAAGTTCTAGTATTTAAATAACCTGAAAATAGATTTATATTTAAATCATCAAGACAATTTTCTATTGCAGATAAGTCTGAATCAATCAAAAGGTCTAAGGGTTTTGGTTTTAAAAAAGCAATTCGAGGAATTTTAGAAATTACTTTATTGCTGTTAAGTGGAATATCTTCATCCGAATAATCTAAAGTATTTTTGTATTCGACACAATTTTCAAAAAAGGTATCAATGTCGGTTTCATAATTTTGAATAATCAAAGGGTTTAGAAATTTATACCTTTTAAAACTTATTTCATCTTTTGTTAAGATGTAATGAATATTGTGATTGCCAAATAGTGTGTCAAGCGTAGAAAAAATCAGATTGATATCAGGATCGTTGAAACTGAAACCTACAAAGAGTATAGTTTTGTCTATAAAAATAGATTTGAGCTTTTCTTTTGATGAAGTGTCACCATTATATAATTTTTTATAATCATCACTAAAAATTATACAATTATCTGGTTCAGTATAACAGCCGTGTAGTTTAAAAATATATGGCTTATCTGACTTATTTATTTCGCTAATATTAAAATTTGAAGTATATTTTGAAGGAATGATAGTATTTGAGCAAGCTTCTTCAAAAGCATTATCGTAGTTTGTTGTAATTATTGCCCCTGTTACTTTTAGGATTTTTTTATGTAATAAAAAATCTTTATTCTTATCAATTTTGAAGTTTTCTTTAATATATGAACGAACTTTTGAATGCTTGCTTTGAATCTTGTCTAAAACCTCAATTGGAGTTAATATTCCACTTTTTAAAACAGGAAGTAAATCATTAAATTTCTTTTCATTTATTTCAGATATTACATCTTCTGTTAATTTTATCCAAGTTGGCAAATTAAATTTTGCCGATAAACCAGAACCAGCAAAAACGACAAGTTTATTATTTTTTATTGCCTCTTGAATTTCGGTAGGTAAATTCATATTGTTCAAATTTTATTGTTTATGTTTGCTGGCAACTTGTTTATTTATCTATTATTGTTTCCACATGACCTATTTTTTCGTGTGGTTAATACACTTTTGTAACATAAATTCTTTTTCAAAATCCTCTGCTTTGTTTATTTAAAATAATTATTTCCTGCAAAAAAAATCTCTTATATAACAAAGCCCTATTAATATTTCAGCCAGTTTCTCATATAAAAGACTCTTAGTTACATAGGTTAAAGCTATAATACTTTTTTTATCTTACCAAATATAACCTCTTTTACTACTTTCTTTATTTCCAGAACAATAACAATAATAAGAAAAGCCAGTCAAAGACCGGCTTTTCTTAAGTTAGATGAGAGCTATTATTGCCCTCAGGGATGGTAGTCTCTTCAGTTATGGCTGCTACTTCCACGGGTTCTGCTTCTTTTTGTTCAGCTGCGAAAAGGATCTGCGAGGCAATTATTTCATATGTAATCATTTACATCCAAACTTTCGTGGTGTTTTGCACCGGTTTGATCTTCCCTATCACTGTAAGTGGTGTTCCGGTATGAATTTGATGGAAGTCGGGCATCCCCGTTGCCTTCCCATGCTACTCCTCATTACTGTTGCACCGCTCTCCAATGGTGTAACTCTTGGTGTGAATCCGACATTTCCTTCGAGACGTACGCCTGTCTTTATACACAGCCTTGAAGGTGAGTGAAATAATATCAAGATTATATTGAAAGTATATTGTTGTGTAAAAACCTTCACGGGCATTGCATGGAACAATTGGGCACCCACTCAATGAGCTAAATCAAGTCCTCTTTGATTTTTAACTGTTGCAATTATTTTTTCACGCACCTCACCGGCAAACCCCCTGCACGATAGTCGGATGCCATGTTTGCTGCGCTGCTGGTGAAGAATAGGGAAGATGCATAAATACCTGAGACATCACTTGACCAGTAGTCACCCATTGTGCCACGTATGGTTGCAGCGCCTTTGCCGACGTTGCGAAAACCGGTTGCTGGCAGGAAAACACTTCCCACATGGTCGGTGGTGTGGTTGCCGCCAAACCACCTGCCGGGAAGACCATCCGGATTATTAACCGGATCGTATAGCCATGTACTTCCGGCAATATTCAGTATAGCCAGCTCGGTGGTAGTTGGAACGCGCCAGCCGGCCGGACAAGGGTTGTATAAAGTCATATCCCACGTTGCAGCGATTGTTGCGCACCAGTCAAAAGGTACCGATTGTACCGTATAAAATTTTGATGAATTTGATGAATTGTTGCCTACGCTAATTGCAACTGGTCCAGGAATTGTGTCTGTGCTAATATATTCCTGACCATACATTCTTCCCCACTGAAATAACAATCCGTAAGGACGTTCAGTGGTGTAACCCGCATTTACGGGTGCCCAGGTAGT
>Ga0074193_1002533_pt1 | contig 16178 bp, 16 predicted proteins | sample EPASupsiteHSE605_FD_64523 | JGI IMG/M metagenome (GOLD analysis project Ga0074193, IMG submission 64523) | Bioremediated contaminated groundwater from EPA Superfund site, New Mexico - Sample HSE6-05 | ecosystem: Environmental > Aquatic > Deep subsurface > Groundwater > Contaminated ... | reverse complement strand
CTATCAGGTCAGGTCATAAAGAACCTATTAAATCCTAAAAAATTTTTAAAAGATCATCTCTGGACTAGTAACACTTCTCTAGACCAATAACTTGGTTTGAAGAGTAACAAAGACTAATAACTCCCTATATAAAAGATTTTAAAGGGAAATCTCCTCAATAAAAACGAGGCTTGGTAAATGCCAGATTATAATCCCTAAACTAACTCTTCTTTTATGGCATTTTTTCTTTCTTTTTTGCCATCTTATTTTTAACATTTTCCAAGATTATTTATTAAGTACGTAAAACATATATAATATACTGCAATTATTATACTGTAACTTCTGCGATAGCCAAACAGGGAAACCTGCGTTTTCAGAAGGAGGGATATGGGTTAGTGAACCGAAGGTTATCCAGGGTTGTAAGTAGCAATAGCAAAGTCCTTAGCTCTGAGTTTATGTTAGCGTTAATAGATAAAAAATTCATAGAACACTATCGAGGCTTTTTGTTTCCTCTGGTAAGCTGTTTTCTGTTGGATCTAAGACTGATAATTTACTACTCTTAAACTAAGGCTATCAAGCTCATGTTTTTTGTATAAGCTAAAAATTAAAAGGAGATTCTTGAATTATGAGTGAGCTAATAGTTTTTGCATTTCCGAACGAGAAAGGTGCATCTGAAATGGATGAAGCCATTAACCGGCTTAAAAAAGAGCAATTAATCACCCTCGATGATGCCGCAATCGTTGTTCGCAATCATGATGGCAAGGTCAAGGTTAAGCAGGCTGTAGACCTTGTAGGTACAGGTACTGTAGGTGGAGCTTTCTGGGGTATGCTAATAGGACTGCTTTTCTGGATGCCCTGGCTCGGAATGGCAGTTGGTGCCATCACAGGTGCAATTGCAGGGAAATTAACCGATTACGGAATAAACGACGACTTCATCCATGAAGTTGCTGAAACCATTGAGCCAGGAGGATCTGGTCTCTTCCTGTTGATCTCAAAGTGGACTGAGGACAAGGTCCTTGATGAGCTGACTATGTTTAATCCGAAGGTAGTGCGTACTTCCCTTTCCAAAGAAGAAGAACACAAACTTAAAGCTGTCTTTGGTGCTGGAGAGTAATTAAAAATCTATAACCAAATTATATACGCTGCTTAGCTAGGCAGCTAAAATAAAATCTTTTCATCTCTTTAGTAAAATTTTCTGTGGGAATTAGTTATTAAAATTACAAGTAAAGCATCGTTTCTCGAGTTTTACCAAATAAACTGAGTAACTTGCTTTAGCAGAATTAACTTGCTTTAGCAGAATTAACTTGCTTTAGCAGAATTAACTTGCTTTAGCAGAGTTAATCAGCAAATTCCCACGATCTGTATTTTTCTATCCAGTATTTTGCTTAATTCTTCTATTTTTTTCTCAGACTGGAGCGACCGTCCTTCCGTATGCGTCATTCAGTACTATCGCAAGGGCAGTGTACAGGGCTGCAAAGCCTACAATAAGGCCTACATAGCCAGCTATGACGAGCAGGCCTGCATTTTCCGTAGCATTTACGATAGCCAGTAACATGAACAACAAGAAAAGGGTCACGAATATGAACATTATCGCTTTGCTGCCTAGCTTCAGAGTTGCTATTAACAGTACGAAGGTATACACTCCCCAGATGAAAAGGTATGCTGCAATGGATATTGGAGTTGGGGCTTCGATAAGTCCCGCTGCCGGCAGTAGAAGAAGGCTTGCAAGAGAAAACCAGAAAAGCCCGAACGCACAAAATGCCGTGCCTCCAAAAACGCTCCCTTTTTTCCAGGCCATGATGCCAGCAAAGACCTCAGCAAAACCCCCGAGGAACATTGCCATGGAAACGATCATTGAGTCTACAGGGTAAACACCTATATAGCTCAGGCTCAGTAGAACGGCTGACAGGCCGAGGCCAGTAAATCCAAGCGGTGTAGGGTTTGCGGTCCTGTCCATTACATGCACATCTGTTGCTATTTCCTGTGTTTCCGCCATTAATACCACTCCCCGAATAGATTTTTATCGTAAATTATATTGCTTCATATATATTGTTCTTATTATTATATTAATGTTTGAATCGAATTATTTCTTCTGGATTTTATTCCATGCGGCCTTTCCATTAATTTTAAATTATCCGGCAACTTATGGGAAAACTCATGACTCCAAAAATTCTTGTTACCAATGATGATGGTGTATACTCCACAGGTCTGAAAGCCGCTTTTGACAGCGTTTCGGACCTTGGGGAAGTTACAATTTCGGCTCCTGCTGTCCAGCAGAGCGGAGTCGGGCGTTCGATCTCTATCTTTGAACCCCTTCGAATCACGAAAACTAATTCAGGAGGTATACTTGCTTACTCTGTGGGAGGAACTCCTACGGATGCTGTAATTCTGGGCATCTTCACGATCCTCAAGGAGCTGCCTGACCTTGTACTTTCCGGTTTTAACATCGGAGAAAATATCAGCACGGATACTATTACTACCTCGGGGACAATAGGAGGAGCGCTTGAAGCTGCAAGCTACGGAGTGCCTGCAATTGCCGCTTCCATGCAGGTGCTTGATGAAGGACAGAAATTCGATGACCCCAGGAACTACCATAGAGAGCGTTTTGAAGTTGGTATAAAAGTAGTAAACAGAGTTGCTCGAAATATCCTGAAGTATGGTATGCCTGAAAACGTAGATCTTCTTAACATAAACATTCCCTATCACGCTGAAGAGGATACTCCTTTAGAGATAACCCGCCTTGCACGAAAAATCTTTAAAACGGATGTCGAGGAAAGGCGTGACCCAAGAGGCAGGCCCTATTACTGGATTGCAGGCGACCTTATCCGGGAAGAAGAAGAAGGAACTGACGTGCACGCCATTATGCAGAAAGGACACGTCTCAATAACTCCTATTTCCCTGGATTCAACTGCCAGGATAGATTTCTCAGAAATCGAAAGATATCTCTAAATATCTCCAGATGTTTATGGTTGCGTTACTCCTATTTGGAGATTTACTCGGAACCTCAAATGGCTGAAGGTTCCAAAAATTAATCTGAACCACAAAATAATAGAAGATTCAAAATTTACCCGAAATGAAAAAGGAAAAGAGGAAATTTTGGTTTCTGAGAGATATTGACTCACTTTTGTCCAGAAAAGTCCTTTTTATTCTTTCAGTTTATCTTTTTCGATATGAATGGAAATTTCCTTCCATTCGCTGTCGATAGTATGTAATGTTTCCACCATTGCTTTAATTACATTTACTATGATTTTCTGGACAAAATCATTCATCTGGATTTTTCTCTCATCTACTAAAAGTTCAATCTTCATTTTTCCTCCACGTTATTATATTCATTTCTGAGTTGTTTTTTCTCTTTAAGCCTTTTCCTCTTGTTCAAGAGTACTGACAGGCATGCAATACGGTTTCCTCCGGCTTACTGCAAGCTTAAGCAGCTTTTCTATCTCTTCAGAGTTTTTTGCTCCCATGACATCCACAAGGTTGTCATTTACCAGCAAGCAGGGCTTGAACTTCCCGTCTGCTGTAACCCTGAGCCTGCTGCAGTAGGCACAAAACTCCGAGTTGTCCATGGGCCGAACGAATTCAACCTCTACACCGTCGATAATGTACTTTCTTCGATGATGCAAGTGCCTTACCTTAACTTCATTTGCCCTCTCAGCCAGACTTTTTTCAAGAGCTTTCGAATTAATCATATACTTCGAAAGCCTGGGATCAATGTCCATAAGCTCGATGAGTTGCAGGATGACCATTCCTTTATAAGGCCGGACAAATTCCATCATAGAATCAATCTCGTCATCGTTTATGCCTTTAAGGAGTACCATATTCAGCTTCACAGGAGTCAGTCCAGCTTCAACTGCGCTGTCAATTCCTCTGATAACTTTTTCAAGTGAGCCAGGGGAAGCTCCGGTAATCCTTTCGTATTTTTCAGGAACAAGAGAATCCAGGCTTACATTTACCCTATCAAGGCCGGCAGCTTTAAGGGTTCTTGCGCGTTTTTCAAGCAGGATTCCATTAGTGGTCGCAGAAACTTCTTTTAACGGAGGAAGGCAGGAAAGGATTTCTTCAAAATCCTTTCGAAAAAGCGGTTCTCCCCCTGAGAATTTTATTTTATTGACCCCGAACTTTGCAGCTTCTCTGACAATTCCACAGATTAACTCGGGTTTCATTTCATTTCCCACCGGGCCGCGAGCACAGCAGTCTGCACCTTCGTTATGGCAGTACATGCATGAAAGGTTGCACCTATCAGTTATTGATATCCTGAGTCCTGTCACCCTTCGTCCATAAGAATCCTCAAGAATTTTCTTTGAGTTTTCTTCTGCAGTTTCAGGAGCTTTTTCTGGATTTTTCTGCTTCATGGCTGGTTAAAATCCCCTATTTAATATTCGGCATGCAATTCTTTATCAATTACTACTCGGACCTGGTTATTTTTCATCACTTTCAGGACAAAAATCTCATCTCAGAAACTATCTGTGAGACGATCTTTGTGAAGATCCATAAAACTAACTATGAAATCATCTATAAACGGGTCATGTCTATAGTACACGATTTCAAATAAATTTGCATCTGAGAAAGGGTCCGGAATGTCTTACTGGTTCAATTGAATAAAGATACTGATATTGACTGAATAAGTATACTGATACAAGCTGGATGTTTAAGGTGATATGAATTGAATATTACTATACCGGTATATGATTATTGAATCTGGAACCAAAAACTGGAACTAATTATTTAATTTTAACTATATAAATGAGTACTATAATTATCTGTATCTTATTCAACTTATAACTTATTCATTTATAATTTATTCAACTTATAACTTATTCAACTCAAAAAGGTCGAAGCCTCTTTTATCTACATTTTCCGGAATCAAACTGTTCTTGCCTTAGAGTATATAACCCTTAACTTAAGATTATGTGCACGGATGCCAATACCAGGATTTCCGGATTATCTAAAAAATAATCTTTCAGTGTGAATTAACATACTCATCTGGACTTTTTGACTTTTTCTTTTGACTCATTTTTCCTGAAAACAAATACAAAGTGCTTAAAGCAGATGGATTAATAGCTTTAATATATTTTAACGGCAACAATATCCAGCAGATGACAAAAGGAATACTTATTGCAGGAACCCATAGTGGGGTCGGAAAAACGACAGTCTCCATGGGTATCATGGCTGCCCTTAAACACAGGCAGCTAAAGGTTCAGCCTTACAAAGTAGGGCCTGACTATATCGATCCTTCTCATCACACTGCAATTTGCGGGCGCCCCTCAAGAAACCTGGACACATACATAATGGGCACTGACGGAGTCGGGCAGACTGTAGCTCGGACTGCTGCAGATGCGGATATTGTGGTAGTAGAAGGAGTTATGGGACTCTTTGACGGAATCGATTCTACAGAAATTGCAAGTTCCGCACATGTTGCAAAAATCCTTAACCTTCCGGTTATTCTGGTAATCAATGTACATGGTATGTCCAGAAGCACAGCTGCTCTCCTTAAAGGGTATTCCGAGTTTGATCCTGAAGTAAGGGTTGCAGGCGTTATCCTGAATCAGGTAGGCAGCCCAAGGCATGCGGAACTCGTAAAAAATTCACTTCCGGGTGACATTCCTATAGTAGGTATGATTCCAAGAAGAAAAGATATCGAGGTCCCCTCCAGACATCTAGGGCTTTACATGGCCCATGAAAAGGATTATAATACTGAGGAAATGGCGGCTTTTATTGAGGAACACGTTAACCTTGACGCAGTGCTCGAACTTGCCGAGTCCATTTCAGTTCCGGAAATCATAAATATCCAAAAACCCGAAGCTGATCTCAGGATAGGGGTTGCCAGGGACCCGGCTTTTTGTTTTTATTACCAGGATATGTTCGATGCCTTTAAGGATTATGGAGCTGAAGTAGAATTTTTCAGCCCTATGGCAGGAGAGCTTCCGGATGTGGACGGAATTTACCTTGGAGGTGGCTACCCTGAACTTTACGCAGAAACCCTTGAAAAGTCAGAAACGACCCGAAAACTTAAGGGCCTTGCAGCTGACGGTTTGCCTATCTATGCAGAGTGTGGGGGTCTTCTTTACCTCTGCGGGACATATGAGATAGATAACAGGACGTATAAACTCGCAGATGTTGTGCCTGCAAACACACATATGACAAACCGGCTTAAAGCCCTCGGATATACTGAAGCTTGCCCTCTGGACAAAAACTTCTCTTCTCACAACATAAGAGGCCACGAATTCCACTACTCTCTCACAGAATGTGATCGCGATGCAAAATTCGCATATGAGATGCTGCGTGGAAAAGGTATACAGGACGGTTTTGACGGCCTCATCGAACACAACACCCTGGCAGGTTATATGCATTCTCATCCTGCTACTTTCCCTGTAGACAAATTTGTGGAAAAATGCAGGAAATATCGAAGAAAGTAAATAATTTTTGTAACTGTTCAGCCTATTAGAACATGCCTATTTTGAGATAATTATCTCTTTAGATCAGTTCTCGATACAGGACCAGTGTAGTTGCTTGCTTTGCGAGCAACTTTTAATTTCCATATTTTTACTAAAGTGTTTTGTTGAGAATTAAAGTTTTTAACCCGAAATAGTATTGCCTATTTAACTTCGCAATAATATTTTCTTTTCTTCATTTGGGAGTTTAATTTCCTCTGGAAATTTTACTTGATTCTTTACAAAAATACTTTCAGTCTGTTAGGCTATGTTTAATAATCACTGAAGTGATTCATAATTGTCGGAATTACAAAAGGAGAAATAAAATGAGATTTATATGCCCACTTATTGTTGTTAATGATATAGAGGCTTCCAGAAGTTTTTACGAAAATGTCCTTAATCAAAAGGTCCAGTGCGATTTCGGTGAGAACGTATCATTTGCGGACGGCTTTGCCATACACTTGAAATCACACTTTTCAGGTTTAATAGGCATAAACAAAAACGATATCGTTCAAAAATCAAATAATGCTGAACTGTATTTTGAAGAAGACGATTTAGACAGTTTTCTTCAAAAACTGAAAGGTATGAACTCCGTTACGTATGTGCACGAGCTAAAAGAGCAGCCCTGGGGACAGCGGGTTATAAGATTCTATGATCCTGATATGCACATTGTTGAGGTTGGCGAACCCATGGAAAGCGTAGTTAAAAGGTTCTTGAGTAAAGGATTATCAATTGAAGAAACAGTAAAACGAACTTTAATGCCAGAGGAATTTGTTAGACAATGTTTATAAACAAGGTGAAGCTCAATAAAAGCTCATTTAGAAACCACAAAAGTAATTTCTGGAATTGTTCAGATCACTTACTTCGTTTAAGCTTTAGTGAACTATTTTTGAAATATAGATTACTTCCTGGTAGCGTAGAATAGGATTGATAGAGGGGTATTCATGATTCTTCACGCTCCCGATGTAATAATATTACTAATTTACAGTACTTAGCAAAAGTTATTATAGGTTTTAATGAATACTTTCTTTAAACTTTGACAATCAACTTTGACAATCCGTTCCTGTTAATCTTTTTGCAATGTTAGATAAGTAGAGAAGTAAATACTTTTTCCAATTAATCTGAGTTAAAATACTGGCTTTCTAAGTATTAAAAACATAAATTATTCTGACTGATTTTTATCAGGTTTGAATAATCTTCAAAAATAAGTCAGTATTATTTTCAGATCAAGTCCACACAATGATTTGCACTAAATCGAGTTTATGCACAGATTTTTAGGAAGGAAAAAAATGGCTCTAAAACCCAGAATTACAGAATCCCCTCATGTTCGTTTGATTGACCTTAAGTCAAAACCTTTCTTTATTGTAGCTTCAGTAGAGGTTGGAAACACCACAACCAAATGTATCCTCACAGCTACCAGTATGGAGACTGGAAGGACTCATATTATAAATAAGGTTGTACGGATGACCAGAGACGTCCGCCCACCTAAACCTGGAGAAGCCGTATTTGGAAGGACACTTACCGGTGTGGAACTTACTCGTGAATCCGTTGCAGGACTGGTAAGTGGCACCCTGACCGAGTCTATGGATAAAGCAAGTCTGGACATAAAAACCGATCTGGACTTTGTGGTTCGTTCTACTGGAGTTGTTGCAGGTTTTGATTCTCCGGAAGAAGTAGGTGAATTTATTAAAGCTCTGGCAGATGGCTGTCTGATGGCAGGAGTTCCCCCAAAGAATATGACCCCACCAATGTCCATTTCAAATATCTCTAAAAAATTCCAGAAATACAGTAAATTGGAAAAGGTAATTTTTGATGGGGCAGTAGCTGGTGTACTACCTCCAATAGGTTCTACTGGCGTTGAAATCGTTGCAAACGAAATGGAAGGGGAGCTTGCAACTGCGGGGATTAAGGAAGCGGCCAAACTTACAGATGTTGATTTCAGGAATCCCTGTATCTCAATAGATTTCGGGACAACTCTTGACGGCAGGGTCACAAATTCAGACCAACCGTATGCAAAAACAATTGGTAACTTTTGCGGCTATGCCGGGGCAATTCCTGACGCAATTATCCGGGGTTCGAAGATTGTGGACTCAAAAGTAGGAACTGCTCTCGAGGTTTTTGAAAAAGAGAAACCACCTTCTTTCCTTACTTTAAAGATGAAGGCTAAAGCGATTGAGGCATATACAAAGCGTATTCATGAGCTTATTGTTATAGAACAAGTCCCAAGGGATAGAACCAGGTACGGAAGTGTGCCTGTAAGGCCGGATGCAGCTGAGCAGATAGGCGTAACACTCATAGGTTGCGATGTGGGTGTAAACGGTTCCGATATGGGCAAGCTTAGTGCTATAGGTATGGAAATTTGTAAGACCCACGGACTTCAGGTTGTCTATGCTGTCATTGATGAGGTTATGGCAGGCGTGGTTTGCAGGTTGATCAGGGTTGCAAAAGAAGTAAAACTTGTTTTTGAGGATACAACTATAGGGATCACTGGCAGGGCAGGGATTACAGGAAACAAACCTAAACTAATCCTGAAATGCCTGGAAGAGTTGAATATTGCTTCGAAAATAGATGAGAGGGTAGTCTTCGTAGATGACGGACTTGCCAGAGGAGCAGCCGTGATGGCTCGATGTATGAATTCTCTTGGCTCGCCGCAAAATCCTCTAGGCGGCAGACACAATGGAAAATGTATTCTTGCACAAAGAGTAAAAATACAGGAAAAATAACCTCATATTATCGAAAAATAACTTCATATTACAGAAAAACGACCTCGAAACACAGAAAAAAAAACCTCAAAACACGGAAAAATAACACCTCAAAATACAAAAAACAATCTCAAAATAAAGAAAAAACCTCAAAATATTTATTATGTGGAAAAAATCGAAATATTAAAAGAGAAGATTTTTAAGTGCGGCAAGAGGAATTAACCTCCTGCTCCTCCACCACCGGCTTTTTCTAGGTTGAAGCCCTGCATTGTTTCTCTCTCTTTTCTGAATCTTTCTTCCAGTTCCTCAGCAGTGAATTCCCTTTCTTCTTTCTTTTCTTTAGCTTTAAGCTCAGTTGGCTCCAGGGTTTCTTCCCTGTACCAGAGCCCTGTACTTTCGAGCAGAACCCATACTTCTCCTTGCTCGTCCTTTTTTATTGCAGTTACGCGGCTGACCGTATCACTGTTTACGTATTTGACGGTATCTCCCGCTTTAATGGGTTTTTTATTTCGCCCTACTGCTGTGATTAGTTCAGCATCAGCCATGCTCTCACCTCGAAGGCTTCCAGGACGCTGGGATTTCAGGCCCTGCAAAAGTCTCTTCTTGTAATTTTATTGCTTATAGGTTGTCCAGGCCCTCTAATAAAGTTTATGTGGGTTACCCCTTTTTGGAAGTCTCTATAAATACTTTGTAGGAAGGTATTATCAAAAAACTATGTGGAAATTGTTTGGATTATACTTTTGGAAGCCTCTGCGTATCATAATTTTTCCAGAGACTTCCAGGATTCAAAAAATCTAAAACTGGTTATTTCGTACCTTTCTATTTTTAATATTGATTAATCTCTGACCTGAGGTCTCCCATCAGGGCAACTCTTTCAGCATAAGCGTTGTGTCTATGAATACTTTCTTCATTGGTTTGTTTGATGGTGATTACTGCATTATCAGGAAGGTTCGGGAACTCTTTTACTATATTATCTGCCATGGTTCTTACACAGTCTTCTACAAATTTCGGGTTCATATGCGCAGTTTCCACTACGACTTTCTCATCTGAACGTTTCAAGACTTCATATACGCTGGAACTCATGGAGCTATCAATAATGTTGATAATGCTTTCAAGGGAAACATCAAAATCATGTGCTACCTTGATTGATATAATTCCTCTTCCTCGCTGGTTGTGGGTAGCCATGGGAACCTTTTCCAAGAACTTTATAATCGTATCTTCATCGACTCCAAGTTCGGAAAGCTCATTTGCAGCTTTATCTCGCATAATCTCCTGAGCACAGGGGCAGGCTGTCATCCCTACAACTTCAGCGCCGATCAGCTTCTTCACATCAAAATAGTCATCATTGGCCTGTCCTCTTACAGCTGATGCTTCAGCAAAGATATTTACGACTTCCTGGCACTTAATCCCGGTGGCTGGGGATGCACGCCTGATCATATATTCGCTTGTCATACGGACTTCAGCCTGATTGGCATATTCATGTCTGCCAAGCAAGTTGTGTGCGATATCACTGCAAAGCTGCTCAATTTCGTATACAGGCATGCTAAGTATCTTTTCCAGTACCTCATCTACAGCTTCGAAATTCCGTGAAAGATTGGCTCCTTTTCGATCGGAGGGTAGGTCAACAAAAACATCAAAAGTAGAAATCAGTACGACTGGACGTTTGTCTTTTCGTTTGATTTCAATAAGTTTTTTTACGTTTGTTACCCCAACACGAGTAAGGTTTATAGCTATGTTAGGTCTGCTGGCCTGGACGTCCGGGAGGTTGAAAGTGCAATGTTCCATAATTAACCAGATCCATGAAAAGATGAGTGTTTGATTTTGTAAAATGAATCATGATAAATATGTAATTTTATCCCACTTGGAAAAATATAATGATCATAAGAAGTTATAGCATGTAAAGTTTGTGCTTTTTGAGGGTTTTTTCTAAATTTACAACAGAACTTAAGTTTCAGAATCGCCCAAGAATTGTTTCCTGAAACATATTGTGGACTGCATTTCTAACAAGATATAATTATTTAAATATTTCCCATTTTACCAACACTATTGGAAAATTTAGTTTATATATTCCTCGTAAATTTAAGCCAATTTCGCATAAACCAATAACTACAGGCAACATCCTGAAGAAAGATTTTATATACTTTAAAACGTAATCAGTGTCTAGCAATTCATTTGCGAGGTGACCTTTATGTCCAATACAAGAAATTTTGTTTTACGAGACGAAGAAGGCAATGAGCACGGCGTTTTCACAGGAAAACAGCCTCGGCAGGCTGCCTTAAAAGCTGCAAACCGGGGCACCGGGACTAAATCCAATCCGGATACTATCCGCCTCAGAGAACGCGGGACAAAGAAGGTGCACGTTTTCAAGGCATGGAAGGAACTTGTCGAAGCCCCTAAAAATAGGCCTGACTGGATGCCTGAGAAAATCAGCAAACCTTTTGTCAAGAAAGAAAAAATAGAAAAGATCGAATAAATCGAATAAATTTGATAAACATAATTTCTTTCACATGCCCTGAAAATAGGGTTCTTTCTTTTTCTTTAATATCCAGATAAGGGATTAGCCTGGACTGGTCTTTAATTTTAATACAATCCGGGCTGGCTTATTTCCAATGTTTCTCAAAATTAATAACCTTGCCCTTATTTTTAATATTATCATCTAGCTCTCATCAGAACCTTTAACGATAAGTTTAAAAATAGATTTTCTGATTCCTACATCATGGAACTAAAAAGAGAGAATGTGCTCATTGAAGCCTTGCCTTATATGCAGGAGTTCTATAACTCAATTATGGTCATTAAAGTAGGCGGAAATGCAATGGTAAGCTCCCAAATCATGGAGGACATTATAAAAGATGTTGTGCTCCTGCGCTATGTGGGAATCAAACCCGTTATTGTACACGGCGGTGGGCCTGAGATTACGGAAAAAATGGAGCGGATGGGCAAAAAAGCTGAGTTTTTCCAGGGCTTACGTATTACAGACGACGAGACAATGGAGATTGCCAGGATGGTGCTTGTCGGAAATATCAATACCAAAATTGTATCTCTTATCGGGGTTTGCGGAGGAAAAGGTATTGGGCTTAACGGTCACGATGGAAGAATGATCCTTGGTCATAAACAGGCTGCAAAGAAGATAGTGGTTGACGGTATTGAGACTGAGGTTGATATCGGCTGGGTCGGGGAGTGTGAGGTAATTAATCCTGATATCCTCCATATCGTGCTCGAAAACGGATATATTCCAGTCATTTCTCCTATTGCTGTGGATGCTAAAGGCAATGCTCTAAACATTAACGCCGATATAGTGGCAGGTGATATTGCCGCAGCTTTGCATGCTAAAAAGCTGATTCTGATGACTGACGTCTCAGGGCTGCTTAGAAATATAAATGATCCCGATAGCCACATATCTCGCGTAACCCTGGACGAAATCGATCACCTTATCGCTGAAGGAGTCATACAGGGAGGTATGATCCCAAAACTCAAAGGTGCAGCAGTCGCAGTAAAAAATGGTGTTGAAAGGGCTCATATCATAAACGGAAGTGTTTCTCACTCCATGCTTCTTGAACTTTTTACTGATCAGGGAATCGGAACTATGGTTTGCAGTTTGGAAAAGCCAAAAGATCGACTATAAACGAGCTGGCAGCTTTATAGCTACTTCTAGTTTTTGATTAGTTTTAATAAAATAATTTAAGAGGTAATCATGAATCTACTTATCAGGCCTGTCAGGTTAAGTGATGCTCAGGATATCAATGAGATGCGAAGGCAAGAGGAGGTTAGGGCACACACCCTTGCCCTTCCTACAGAAACTGTTGAGTTTACAGAAGGATTCCTGAGGAGTATGGGTAGTGATGACCATATACTGGTATCCGAACTCGAAGGAAATGTTGTCGGAATGGCAGGGATACATCTTTTAAAGAGCGTCAGACAGAGACATTCATCTTTTCTTGGGATCATGGTAAGGGCTGAATATCAGGGGCAGGGTATTGGGAAAAACTTGATGGAAAAGATTCTCGACCTTGCAGATAACTGGCTTATGCTGGTAAGAATTGAGCTTGATGTTACTGCAGACAATGAAAAAGCTATCAGTCTTTACCAGTCTTTTGGTTTTGAAATCGAGGGGACGAAGAAGTACGCAATAATTAAGGATGGGAAGTATGCCGACCTTCTCATGATGGCCAGGTACCATATTCCCACTCAGTTCAAATAAAAATTGAATAAAAAAATAGTCTTTTGCAGTTCTTAGTCTAAAATGGGTGCTCCGTAGGTAAAGTCGTCAAGTTCCAGGACTTTCCTCCAGAGTTCTTTGCATTCACAGTCTGCTTTGCCGAGGTCTTCCGGATTCTGAGTAAGTGAAAAAGTCCTGAGAGAGTCTGCAACATCCGAGCTGCAGATTTTACAATTGTGAGGGCCGCGTTTTGAGCCTGCACCTACCGGATCGGACATAAGAGGGAGGTCTGGGTGGGCGGCTTTTGCTCTTTGCAGGACTTCTACAATGCTCCAGAGCCAGGGAGGGCGATACTGTCCTTTTTCCCAGAGAGCTTCGACAAGGGTGCCTTTCTGGACATTACAAAGGTTAATAGATATTGTGTCAGCGTAAGGGGCTGCGTCATCTATGGAACGGACAATATCTTCCAAGGCCTGGCGTTCGGAGAGAAAGAGAGGTTTTAGCATCAGATAGGCTTTAACGGTTGCCCCATTTTTTCTTGCGATTTCTGAGGCACGGACAAAGTCCCTGAAGGTAAAACCTTTATTGATAGAGTCTCTGCGGATTCTGTCCGAGCTTGTTTCCAGCCCGAAAGCCAGCTCAAAGGGTTTATTTTTCAGGATCTTAAGACATTCTTGTACATTCTCCTCGGTTACGAAGTTAGGGCGGGTTTCCGCAAGTACCTTAACTACCCTCGGATCGTCTGCAAGAGTTTTGAGGATTGTGTCCCTTGCCTCAGAAGGAACCTCCTGCTCGTCAAGAAAACTGCCTGAAGTGAAAATTTTGACCATAAACTCAGGGAATTTTTCAGCTTTCTTCATTGCTCTTGCAAGCTGGGCCTTGTAGTCCTCCAGAGTTGGAGGTTCACTTGCGCAGTCATAGACATAACCGCACATAGTACACCCTCCGGCTTTTCCCCAGCGGCATCCTGCACTCTTGAAGATTACAGTTAAAGTCTTTATCTGAGTTCCATTTACCAGGTCGACTCCTGTCCAGCTTGCTGCAGGTTCATTGGTAGGAGAAGGTCTAACTTTAATCCGCTGCCGGATTTCCAATACTTCTTTGTTCAGGGTCATGGGCGTAAAAACTCGCTTTGGCTTGCTTTTTATAATTGTAAAAAAGATTTTTGAAGCTGAGAGCCAGCTTCATTATTCATTTCTTATATTCTGTATAAATGGCCTGTGCTTCACTCAAATTCGATAGTTGCAGGCGGCTTGGGTGTGATATCGTAAACTACCCTGGCTACTTTCGGGATTTCAGAGGTGATTCTTGACTCCAGCTTTTTGAGAACATCCCAGGGAAGTTCAAGCGCTTCTGCCGTCATGCCGTCTCTGGAGCCTACAGCTCTTACAGCTACAATCCATCCGTAAGCCCGGATATCTCCCTTTACACCTGTTCCCTTGCCAAGTACAGCAGCGAAAGTCTGCCAGGGACAGAACCTGTCAAGAAGTTCTTCTTCAACTATAGAGTTTGCTTCCCTTACAACCTCAAGTTTCTCTTCTGTAATTTCCCCAAGAATCCTTACAGCCAGGCCAGGTCCTGGGAAAGGCATCCTTTCACAGATTTCATCAGGTAACTGGAGTGCCCAGGCAACTTCCCGAACCTCATCTTTATAAAGATCCTCGACAGGTTCAACGATCTTCTTGAAGTCCATTACACTTGGAAGCCCTCCCACATTATGGTGGGACTTTATTCCGCCTTCGGACTCGATTCTATCAGGGTAAATAGTGCCCTGGATAAGGTAATCGGCTGCAAGTTTCCTTGCTTCTTCCTCAAAGACGCGGATGAAGGTCTCTCCTATAGCCTTTCTTTTCTCCTCAGGGTCAGTTATACCTTTCAGGGCTGCAAGGAACTTATCCTTTGCATATACTACATCCAGATTCATGTGGGAGAAAATATGCTTTATTCTCTCGGTTTCTCCTTTTCTCATAAGTCCCGTATCAATATAGATTGGCTGCAGCCTGTCGCCTATAGCCCTGTAAGCCAGTTCCGCACAAACAGAACTGTCCACGCCGCCCGAAAGTGCAATAATTGCTCTCCCGTCGTTTATTTCCTTGCTAATTTTTTCAATCGCCTTTGGAATGAATTTTTCAGGTTTTACCATTGAAATGCTCCTTAAATGATGCTAAATTGAAATCCTTTGAAAAAATGATCGTGATCAGTGAACGTTATATGAATTATCTGAGTCTGATTATTTTAATGTGATATATGAGTTTGTGCATGGGGGTTTTGATATTTAAAGGTATCATAAAAGAAGTTATCCTATAAGTGAAAACATTTTGTTTTTACTCAAAAAAATGAAATTTTGCATGTAATTTCCCCATCTGGAAGCTATAAAAAGGAAACCAATTTTTAATTCCCGGTTTTAATTTTTTTATATCTTACTGCCCAGTAACTACTGGCTGGTAAGATCATTTTAAAAGAAGCTAAAAATCCGTTTCTTGAAAACTTTATGGAAAACTGAATGAGAAACTAAGCTTTTGATAATGAAAAATAAGTACTCTACGTATGCAGAAACTTGTGTTTACCCTTTCCAGAAAATTAAAAATTAGAATTATATACAAAGCTCTTCCAAAAATATTCTCATTAAAATCAGAAGAGAACTTGGTGATAGGAATGGGTAGTGAGAACTATGAGCTTATCGATACGCTTCAAAGCATTGCAAAGTCCCTGGAAAGCCTGGCAGAGTCACAGAAAAAAATAGCTGACACTCTGGAATGGATGATAAAAGACAAGGAATTTGTAGACTGAAGCGAGAGAAATTTTTGGAATAAGGAAAAACGTACAATGAACGGAAAACTGCGGAAACATAACGGAAAACTGCGAAAAACATAGATGGTTGGTAAAATGGGTTATTTTAAGAGGAAGACA
>Ga0074193_1002532_pt1 | contig 16184 bp, 21 predicted proteins | sample EPASupsiteHSE605_FD_64523 | JGI IMG/M metagenome (GOLD analysis project Ga0074193, IMG submission 64523) | Bioremediated contaminated groundwater from EPA Superfund site, New Mexico - Sample HSE6-05 | ecosystem: Environmental > Aquatic > Deep subsurface > Groundwater > Contaminated ... | reverse complement strand
GCAATGAGGACTGGAACTGTTCTGCTCCTCATGGTGCAGGCAGACTCATGAGCAGGACCAAGGCCAAACAAAGTTTTACCGTTTCGGAATTCAAAAAGCAGATGAAGGATGTCTATACGACCTCTGTCAATAAAGAAACCTTGGACGAGTGCCCGATGGCCTATAAGAATATGGATAACATAGTAACTAATATCGGTCCGACAGCAGATATTGTTAAAATTATTAAACCCATATATAACTTTAAGGCTGGGGAAGATGACTAAGAATGTACTGGAGGTGAAATGAACTTTAAAGTAGAATACTCCTTAACAGAAAAAGGAAGAACATTAATTCCAGTATTAGATCTCATGTCCATATGGGGAACTGAAAACAAGCCCGTCCCGATAGTACATAATTAAACAAAACAGAATGGCTTTTCCCTTGCTCTGCCGGGTAACTAGCATTTTCTACAATACCGTTGCCTCAGTCTTAATCATCATGCAGCAAACGCCCTCCCACGCAGATTAGGCGTAGGAGGGCGTTTCTATTTTGTTTGTTGTTTAGTATTATTAACTATTGCATTATTACGACATAATAGGGCAAGTAACGAATAAACAATAGGAAATTTATATTATGGCCATACAGATTTACTATATACATTCTATAGGTAAAAATGTTAATCTAAGTAAATAAAAAAGCAGCCTCGAAAGGTCGCCAAGAAATTTGATCCTTGTTATCCAACGGTGAGACGCCCACTTCTAAAAGTGGCGTTCCCCCGGTCTCCGCTTCAGGTGGGGTAGAATCCCCACCTGAAGCCTCGATGTTCAGCTTTAGCTGAACGAGTTCACTCAGAAAATACAAGGTCTCAAAACCACTGCAGAGGTTTATAATCAGATACATTCTTCATAATTCGTTTTGTGCATGAATCTCGTCAATGGACTAGAGTCTTCCATAAAAAGCGTATTCGCAACACTTGCCAAAATTTTATCGAAAATAGCAAAGTTGTAAGAAAAGGAGAGGTTACCTTTGATAAATGGCAAAAGTTATTTATCGTTTGACCGTTCAAAATTAGATAGTTACTGGAATGAATTTTTTGTTTATGAGAATTCACCTCTCGTACCCTTGACGGAAAAGGAGTTAAAGGGAGAGATTGTTTCAGAAAAATTTAAGGTTAAGCCGTTTATAGATTCGCATCAAGTAATTAACATTATACTTACGCGATTAAGTACAAGGCACAACTTTCATCGCCACTTCCATGAACAGTTCCCTGGGGCGAATGCAGGTAGCGTCTTGGGCATGCAATTGTATACTTTAGTATTAAAGGATGATAAAGATTGGTGTTACTTTGTAACTAAACATCCAAGTCATTTGTTTGCACATGCTACTTATTTTATTCCAATAAGAAGAGATTCGCATTGACTGTATTTTTTGCGGATGAAAATAAGCTATTATCAAAATTTGAAGGACAGTGGAGTAGAAAGAAATGGCCTTGGTTACAACTACATCCGCAGACCATGGTTTATACTAACGAAGGACACTCATCCATGGGTAGGGGATGAGTGCCCTTATTTAAATCGAGTCTACCATGTGTGATTTAATAAACATTATCGAAATTATTTGAAAAACGGCTTATGCGCTCGAATAAATGCACTGACAATAGACCCTTGAAATTCTTTAATTTCCGACATAGACAACCCCTCTAGCATACCTCTCAAGCTGGGATCTGTCAGGTCATACTCGCGGGTGACTTGAATCTCAATATTCTCAAACCCTGCTTGTGACAGTTTTTCACGATACTCTTCTTCCAATAATGCCCCACCTACACACCCAGCCCAAGCAAGCATATTCTCTCTGAGCTTCTCAGGAAGAGATCGTTTCAATACGATATCTGACACTGCAAACCTTCCGCAAGGTTTTAGTACTCGAAAAGCTTCTTTCAAGACTGTATCTTTATCTCCAGAAAGGTTGATTACACAATTAGAAATGATAACATCTGCTGTGTTTTCTGGTAAGGGAATCTCTTCAATGTGCCCTTTTAAGAACTCTGCATTCATTACCCCTGATTTTCTTTGATTTTCCTTAGCAACAGCAAGCATTTCATCCGTCATATCAAGTCCATATGCTTTTCCTGTCGGTCCTACTCTTTTGGCCGAGAGTAGAACATCCAGTCCTGACCCGCTCCCCAAATCCAAAACGACCTCGCCTGGATTCAAAGTAGCTAACGCAGTTGGGTTTCCACAGCCAAAGGAATTAGCGACTAATTCCGGATCTAAACCATGTAAATCCCCTTCAGAGTAGAGATTGCTTGTAATTTGATCCGTTGCATCACTGAGCGGATCACCGCAGCACCCAGTACTTCCACAACACCCTTGACTTCGATTGGTAATGGCAAACGCATACTTCTGTCTGACCAGCTCTCGAACATCTTCCATAACATTTCCCTCACTTTTATTGGATTGAGCTCTCTTTGTTAAAACATATCAAATTTAGTTGATGTGTTTAGTCAAAAAAAGAGGCTATAGGTTATAGTCTAAGGCAACTTGTTTGATATACTCTCTTAAAGTTTGGCGATTGAGTGAGTAAAATTTCCATTTTCCTTTCGCTTCTTCGCTGACGATTTCTGCACTTACTAACTCTTTCATATGATAAGAGACCTTCGATTGGATTAAACCGAGTGAGGATACTATATCACAATTGCATATCCCTTCACTTGGAGAGGCACAACACCCCTGAGATTCACCTCTTTCATGGTTAATTATGAGTAAGAGAATACGATGACGAATAGGATCACTTAAAGCACTCGAAATTTTTATGACATCTATTTTCATGGCATAATCATATCAAATTATTTTGATGTATGCAACAAGATTTAAATATATAATGTGGGGACCTTTAAGATCGAGTGTATGTAGTTTATGCTTACTAGGTTTCTTATCAATATTCATGGGATTATTTTGATTGCTTTTATCACGGAAAGGTTGTTAAACGAAAAAGAAAAACAGCATATCTATGATAATACTGTTAGTTGTAATGATTATTACCATTTCATGGAAATAAAACCATCTTCAGTTGCCTCATACGTACCCATAATCACTACACCGGCATCTAATAAATCTTCAATAATATCTTTAAGGTGTAGTGGAAAACATATGGAATTGCTACATCCTGAACGCATCGATTTTGGAGTTGGGATTAGAGCATAGGGACAGTCTAATTTTTTAAAGACTTTCTCCGCAGCCATAGCCTGGGTTAAAGAATCGAAGTTAATTAGAGCACGGTACTCAATCAGTTCACTATAAAGCATACACATACTCCTATTCTTAAAAAATAAAAGATTGAAACGAGGAGCTACAATAGCCTTGCTTTTTCATCGTCTATAAATTATTGTATTTAAGGCCTGAAATATATTATAATATTATTAATTGGTTACTTTATAGTCAGATTATAATTAAAAATAAGATTTGAGGTTTTTTGTGGAAGAGCAGATCGTATCCATGAAGAGTGATTTTTTTAAGGCCTTAGCACACCCTACCCGGGTACGTATCATCGAAAGACTGGCGAAAAACGGCGAAGAAGTGTGTGTATGTGAGCTAATCGAGGATTTGGGAGTTGAACAGTCGAATTTATCCCAACACTTAAGTATCTTGCGTAAACAACAAATTATTACATCGACTAAAGTGGGCTTAAAAGTTATGTACCGTGTCAAATATCCTGAAGTATTAACCCTTCTTGAAGAGGTCCAGAAGATTCTTGCCCAACATTTTCAAGAAGGGGAAGCTTTGATGAGGCATCTTGTCGACCACTAGGAGGGCAGAAAATGTAATTTTTATGCAATGATTTAATAAAAGAAAAGGGGTAGGGATTGTTGGATATTAAAATCTTAGGTTCTGGGTGTTCAAACTGTGCGAAGTTAGAAAAAGTAACCAAGGAAGGCATATCTCAGCTCGGGATTGAAGCCCACGTTGAAAAGATCGAAGACATGCAAAAAATTATGTCTTATGGGGTTATGAGTACACCGGCTCTCGTGATTAACGGGGTGGTTAAGCTGGTTGGGAAGGTGCCGAATAAAGCGCGCCTGATTGAAATCTTAGAAAAAGAACTGAATGCTTGATAAAATCCCGTCATACTATAGTTAGGTGCGTCGGGAGTTCTAAGCTAACAAGATGACTTCTACTGTTTATGTAGAAGTCATTTACTTTCAACTATAAATGGATACCATCTGGTAGACATAAATACGTCCTCCTTCATTTCAATTGACGAATCCGCAGCAGTTGCCAAACTCTGAGAGCCGTTTTTTGATTTGTACCGGAAGGATTTTGACCCTCGCATGTCTTTTTTCGTTACCTAAAGAAAAATCCCCTACATGTCATGGGGATTAAAAAGTATGTGATAAGCAGGGTAGAAAGAAATGGCCTTGGTTACAACTACATCCGCAGCCCATGGTTTATACTAATCTTCATTCTTCGCTCTTTAAATTGTTCTTCCACTAAAAACAGGTGTTGCACAGGAGGGAGGGGTTCGCCATCTTCCTCTACGACTCTCTCAATGTAATATGCGCAGCTCGATTTGTCCTCTTGGGAATTACTCAGGGTTTTATACTTGAAACAGCTTATGAGGTCGTTATTGTCTCTTATACCTAAACCACAGTTACCACATGTTTTCATGTATACATCCTCCTTTTGTGTTTTGTATGCTAATTGTTATAATATTCTTAATACTTATTAATATTATTATATTATAGAAACAGGATAAAGTATACTGGTTTGCCAAAAAGTTTCTAAAACGCTTCGAGTGAGAACAATACTGTAAGTGACGTCGAGATAGAAATTGATACTTGACTAACCTATACTCCCAGAATATTATTATAATATTTAACTTTACAAGTGGAGAGGGGATGCACAAGAAATGAAAGATACGGTTGACATAGTATTTAAACCTACGCCTTCAATAGAACGTCTTTATTTGGAGTTAACCAACCGCTGTAACTTGTCTTGTGAAATGTGTTACCGCCAGAATTGGCACGAACCTTTGGGTGATATGTCTACAGAAATTTTAAGCTCGGTTGCGGATGAGGCAGCTGCTTTTCCAGACCTAAAGGAAGTGATTCTGGGAGGTATAGGTGAACCAACGATTGCTAATAATTTTCGACAGGCAGTGGAACTATTCGCTTCCCGGTATGATGTTACCGTGACTACGAACGGGACTACATTGGACGAGGAGCTGATTGAATTCTTAATCTCCCGTGGTGTAAATAGGATCGCCCTGTCCGTTGATTCGACTGATGTGCAAACCTTTGCTGCTATCCGGCATCAAAATGTTCAAGGCATTTTGGAGAGCACGCGTCAGATAACAGGGCGGAGGGTTAATGGGAGACCGGAGGTCACTTGGGAATTCGTGGCGATGAAGAGTACTCTCCCATATTTGACCGAAACCGTGCGTCAGGCAGCGAAACTGGGAGTCAATCAGATCGTTATTTCTCATATTCTACCGATGCGGGAAGAATCAATGGCGGAAACCCTTTATCACCCTATTATGTTTGCTGAGACAGAAAAAACTTTCCAAACAGCTTTTATGATGGGATTGGCAAAAGGGGTGGAAGTAGTTTTGCCAAAAAGCGAATTAAAAACAGATCGGTATTGCAAGTTCGTGGAAACTCAAAGTGCAGTTGTACGTTGGGATGGGCAGGTTTCCTCCTGTTATCGGTTTTTGCATTCCTATCCTGAGTATGTCTTCGGGAGACATAAGCTGATTGACGCCCACGGTTTTGGCTCACTCAGGGAAAAATCGTTGTTTGAAATCTGGACTTCTCAAGAATTTATGAGGTATCGTTACAATGTTCTGCACGGACAATATGCGTCGTGTCCTGATTGCCAGTGGATTGATGGGTGCGATATGGTTCTTCGTGCAGATATGGATTGCTTTGGTAATGCTCCATCTTGTGGAGATTGTCTTTGGGGAAGGGGAATGACTGTTTGCCCATAGTTAGCATTGAGTAAGTTTAATTTTGTTTTTTAATAATTTAGATAGGAGCCTGAGTAATGTTTAAAAAGATATTGGTAGCAACTGATGCATCGGAGTATTCACGTCGGGCGTTGAAGATTGCATTGGAACTTGCTAGAACTTTTGGTGGAGAAGTCGAGCTGTTGAATGTTATGTATATTAGGGAGGCCTACTGGGGTTATAATGTAGCATACAGCATTTTAGTCTCGCCGGAACAAATTGAAGAGGCAGGGGAGCTTGTCTTAAAAGCAACACTTGAAGGAATTGATGTAGGGAATGTCCCCTTGAAGAAAAAGGTAGTTCAAGGATACCCATCGACTATGATTTTAGAAGAAGTTGAGAGAGAAGCCCTGGATTTAGTAGTCATGGGGAGCCATGGTTACGGTCCGGTTGCCGGTTCTGTCTTAGGTAGTGTGAGTCAACGTGTCCTCCATAAAGCAGAAGTCCCTGTTCTTATTGTGAAATGATGTGTAAAAGTGAATTGAATGTGAAAGCTGTTGACGAATTGCCAAAAATCGTCAACAGCTTTTTACTTATATTTATTTTGAGTCAGCAAAGTTCAAGTGCGTTCGCTTATCATCTGGAAATTCGAGAAAATCAGTATACGTTTATTTTTCGATTCTTTTGATAATGGCATATGCACCTCTCCTAATGCCACTAAAAGAATGATCAGCGCAGTGACGCCGACTAGGATTAGGATAATCTGCCCGCGCAACGTGCTAAGTTTTCTGAATAGCCTCATGCTCCCTGTGCCCTCAGGCGGTAACCGACTCCATGCACAGTTTCGATCCGCACGGTATCCGCCATCGGTAAGGCTGCAAGAAGGTTAATTCGTGCGAAGACAGTGTCTTCGGGCGCCAGCCAAGTTTTTTTATGCCAATTTATAGCAAAGGTGTGCTGCCCAGAGTGCGAAAAGAAGAAAAGGTGAAAGCGCGGTTGGGTAATGCTATTGATGCAAATTTCCAAATACCAGTTTTCTTTTCAGAGATCATAATGTATAATAACCTTATAATCGCATAAACGAGTATGTGAGTATAAGAGTAATAAAAAATTTAAGTAAGAGGTGATTCAATGGAAAAACTGTTAGATGCCTTAAAGGCCCTATCTGACGAAACCCGGTTAAGGATTCTAAACCTGTTATACGAAAAGGAACTCTGTGTTTGTGATATCATGGAAACCTTACAAATTACACAAGCTAAGGCATCGAGGCATTTGATCTATCTAAAGAATGCGGATTTAGTGAAAGATCGCAAACATGCCCAGTGGGTTTACTATTCTTTAGCTATCGATGAACGGATCAAGTTTATAGACAACTTGGTCTATGATAACCTGAGGAATCTGGAACCATATCAACATGACCTGCAAAACTTAAAGGATTGGTTAAAACGCAAGACTGTGAATTGTGATTAGATTTAGGAGGATGTTTGAAGTGGAAAAGGATAAACAAGCCAAGTTATCGTTTTTAGACAGATTTTTGACCCTTTGGATATTTATCGCCATGGCAGTCGGGGTTTTTGGGGGGTATTTCTTTCCTGACTTAGCAACATCACTGAGTGAATTCAGCACGGGAACAATATCCTGGCCGATAGCCATCGGTCTGATTATCATGATGTATCCACCCCTGGCCAAGGTGAAGTATGAAGAGATCGGAAAAGTTACAGAAAATAAAAAGATTTTTTCCTTCTCGCTGATCCAAAACTGGATTATTGGTCCTATTTTGATGTTTGTCCTGGCTATACTGTTCCTGGGAGATAAGCCCGGCTTTGCCATTGGTCTTATTATCATAGGGCTAGCCCGGTGTATTGCCATGGTTATCGTTTGGAATTCCCTGGCCAAAGGGGACAACGAATACTGTGCGGCTTTGGTAGCGGTGAATTCTATCTTCCAAATTCTTTTATACACGGTCTATATTTATATCTTTGTCACTCTGATACCTAAGTGGCTGGGACTTTCCTGGGGAGGCCAGGTTGTTGATGTTTCCATGTGGGAAGTAGCCAAGAGCGTTCTGATTTATTTGGGGATTCCTTTTGCAGCAGGCTTTTTGACCCGCTTCAGCTTGATAAGAATTAAAACAAAAGAGTGGTACGAGAAGGTCTTCATTCCCAAGATTTCTCCTTTAGCTCTGATAGCACTCCTTTATACCATCGTCATTATGTTTATAACCAAAGGAGAACAAATTATTAATAATCCCGGAGATGTGGTTAGAATTGCCATACCCATGTTAATTTACTTCGCCATTATGTTCTTTGTCAGCTTTTATATGTCCTTTAAGGGCGGTTTCAGATATGACCAAACAGTGACTCTTGCTTTTACAGCCGCAAGTAATAATTTTGAGCTTGCCATAGCCGTTGCCGTAGCGGTCTTTGGGATCGCTTCAGATGTGGCCTTCACGGCAGTCATCGGTCCTTTAGTAGAAGTGCCAGTCATGATTGCATTGGTTAATTCAGCTCTCTTCTTCAAACGCAAGTATTTTAATGAAAATGGCCTGCCAAAGTACAGCCAATAGATAGGATTAACTATGACTCAGAAAATAAAGGTTGCCTATATTTGCGTTCATAACTCCTGTCGGTCACAAATGGCAGAGGGGATATCCAAGCTTATTGCAGGGGGATGACTTTGAAGCCTATTCAGCGGGAACGGAAACCAAGCCGTTGATTAATCAGGATGCTGTTGAGGTAATCAAAGAGATTTATGGTATCGATATGAACGCAACCCAAAGCTCAAAACTGATATCCGATATTCTTCCAGTCGATGTGGTCGTAACCATGGGGTGATTAACTGTTTAAAGAACTTAAATGAATGGAGTTAGTTTACTGAGCACCGCAACGAAAGAACACGAACTTATAATAAACTTACCTAAAGTAATAAAGACACCTTTCAAAATTTGCTGTATAATGATAATTGTTATCAATTGTGCTTAAAACGAAGCACCTTTATCCTGCAATGAAAGGATGTCATTGCCATGAGTACACTAGAAAAGCTGCATACACTTATCATTTTATTCGCTGTCAGCATAGGTCTGGCACTTGGTCAGATTTCAGTTATAGAGTTAAATGCGGAACACTTTATCGTTCCTTTCTTACTTCTTATGTTATATGGATTGTTTTTAGCAATTCCGATTAAAGATTTAAAGAAGGCCTTTTCCAACACCAAATTTGCGGGAGCAAGTTTAATGATTAATTTCATCTGGACACCTGTTTTGGCCTGGGGATTGGGTGCCCTTTTTCTCTCAAACCACCCCGCATTATGGATCGGCTTTATTATGTTAATGGTTACACCTTGCACGGATTGGTATCTGGTTTTTACGGGCATTGCCAAAGGGAATGTCCCTATGTCTGCTACAATTCTGCCTGTCAACCTGATCCTCCAAGTCCTTCTCTTACCACTTTATCTATTCCTTTTTGCCGGGGTATTGGAAACCGTCAAAATTTCTGTCCTGCTGGAAAGTGTCTTTTTAGTATTAGCTTTACCATTTTTACTCGCCAACGCCACCAGGTTCTTGTTCCATAAAATGAGTAAATCCGAAATCCTTGAGGAGAGATTAATTCCTTTCTTTAGTACAGGCCAGATTATCTTTTTAAGCTTAGCTATTGCGGCCATGTTCGCTTCACAGGGCAGATACTTAATAGAAAATCTAAATGTTGTGTATACCTTATTAATACCGGTTTTGCTCTTCTTCCTGATTAACTTTTTAGTAGGACGATATATAAGTCGTCTGTTAAAATTTTCTTATAGAGACTCCGTTAGTTTAAATCTTACAACCCTGGCACGAAATTCACCCATTGCCTTGGCGATTGCCGTTACGGCGTTTCCTGATCAGCCACTCATAGCCTTAGCTTTAGTTATTGGACCCTTAATAGAATTGCCGCTGCTGGCGGTGATTTCTCAAATATTATTATTGATAGGAAGGCAAACTATTGATTCAAACTCCAGTAATATATAGGCGCGCTTGAAAGCAATATAAGTAGGCCGAATCTGGTATTTAAAGTAAACAGAATGAAGCCCTAAATACTATCCTGTGCTGGATGCTAAGGACCGGGAAATTAAGGACGACGGCTATCCCTTTATTGCAACCACTTATAAGCAGGCTCCTTTATGGCCGAGCTTTGCCGACGAACCGGTCTCGCCCAAGAGACTGAGGATGTGCAGCGGCTTCAGGAATGGCAAAGAGAGTTTTTTTAGGCTCATCTCAATTCGTGGCTGGGGGAATTTATCACGGTCTTGACCAAGAAGGCAGGCACGGAATTCTATCGAGGCATAGCCCAGTTGCTTAGGGCCTTTTTAGAGGAAGAAAAAGAAGGTTTAGCGGCAGCTTTAGAAATGGAAAACTAATTTAAGAATTGAATACACTTAATCAGCAGCAGAGACCACTCTAAACGAGTGGTCTCTGCTGGTTTTTTTGCTGATTTTGTCATACCTGACCCAAGCTGATGATGAATCTATAATTGTTAATTCTCAGAATTGAGCTGGGAGTTTTGTTTTTTGTAACATTGACAAGAGAAGATTTACTTCGTATAATTATTATATTAGATAATACTAATATAATGAAATACAAGAGGTGATTCAATGACTAATATGGGTAACAAACTTATTTCAAATGTATTCAAAGCTTTAGCTCATCCTACAAGAATCCAAATAGTTAAGCTCTTAAGAAATGGTAAACTGTGTGTTTGTGATATTCTACCTGATCTTGATTCTGAACAATCTAACACGTCTCAGCATCTTACTGTGTTAAAAAATCAGGGTATTGTTGAAAGCAGAAAAGAAGGATCTAAGGTTATCTATTCAATTAAAAGTAAGGAAGTCTATGAGATGATTGATCTTGTCGAAGCAATTATTATAAATCAAATTGAGGAAACAAAGACTTCGCTGTCAAAGTAGATAAAGTTGAGATGCTATGGCAACTCTATGTAATTGGGGGAGGATAACGATTAATGCATTCCTCGTAAAAAGCAGCTTAAAACAAGCACTCAAGGATAGAAAGAATTGGAGGAGTAATTATGAATGTTGGAATTTTCCCTTTTCAAGGTCGTTGTAATGTAACTGAGATTATTATCAAGGAGATGATCACTTGTTTATTTTTGAATGGTTAAATAACCAATTACTTAGAATGGAGTGGCTCAGTAATTTAGTAAAGCTCTTGGTCGAAAACGTCTTTGGGATAAGCATTCAGGAACGCTTAGGCGGAAGCATCCATTTCTATATTTATGATGTCATAAAAATCTTCATCTTGCTTTCAGTCTTAATCTTTACAATTTCCTATATCCAAAGTTTTTTCCCACCGGAGAGAACCAGGAAGATATTAGGCAGATACAAGGGGATTTCGGCGAATATTTTAGGCGCTTTACTTGGAACGGTTACACCCTTTTGTTCCTGCTCATCCATTCCCTTGTTCATAGGCTTTACCAGTGCAGGTCTACCGATTGGGGTGACATTTTCATTTTTAATATCCTCTCCTCTTGTCGATTTAGCCTCGGTTATTTTACTGGCCAGTATTTTTAACTGGAAAATAGCCATAGCCTATGTGGTTGTTGGGATTGTCCTGGCAGTGATTGGGGGTACCATCATTAGTAAGGCGAAGCTTGAGAAGTATGTAGAATCCTTTGTCTTTGGCAATAAGATACTTGAGGTGGATCAAGAAGAGCTGACGACTCGTGAAAGAATGGAGTATGCCAGAGATCAGGTCTTAGACATCATTAAAAAAGTATGGCTCTATATTCTCATCGGGGTGGGAATAGGGGCAGCTATCCACAATTGGATTCCTGAAAACATTATTTCAGCAGTCCTGGGCCAGGATAAATGGTATTCGGTCTTGTTAGCCACTCTTGTGGGTGTACCAATGTACGCGGATATCTTCGGAACCTTGCCCATCGCTGAAGCCTTAGTATTAAAAGGGGTAGGGATTGGAACTGCCTTATCCTTTATGATGGCTGTAACAGCTCTTTCACTGCCCTCCATGATCTTGTTAAAGAAAGTTGTGAAGATGAAACTTTTAGCGATCTTTGCGGGTATTGTAACTCTGGGAATTCTTATCATTGGCTACTCTTTCAATGCCTTTGGTTATTTATTGATGTAGTCTTAAGATCTTATATTTGATATTCTAATAAGAAAGTTAGGGAGTGGATTAGTATGATTATCAAAATTTTGGGTTCTGGATGTAAAAACTGTGAGACTCTAAAAGAAAATACGGAGAAAACGCTTAAAGAGACAGGCATAGAAGCAGAAATAATTAAAGTCAACGACCTTAAGGAGGTTATGGCCTATGGCGTAATGTCAACCCCGGCCTTAGTGATTGACGAGCAGGTTGTTTCCGTTGGTAAGGTTTTAAAGCCGAAGGAAATAGCTAAGATTCTCGAAAATCATAAGTGAAAAGCAAATATTAGGTCCTATTTAAGAGTTCAGGTCTACACTACACCTGGGCTCTTTTTTTATGCCTTGGTTCTGCTTGGTTTACCAAAATGAAGGTTCTCATTAACCAGAGCAAACATCGCGCCCTGATTCGTGTCGGAAGCATCATTGCTCCGTTTCTGGTAATGCTCGGTCTGATTTTTTTGCTCAGTGAATTAGGACAACCATTTCGTATTTATAAGCTCCCTCCTTCACCCCCAGGCTTCCTCTGTCTTGGCTTGGGGGGCCTGGTTACAGGGATTGTTCCTGGTTTTTTCTTTAATTTACGCTTGGCAATGGTGGAGGGATAAAGAAGGAAATGAAAATACAAAGACCAATATGCTGACTGGTTCCCTTTACTGTCTTCGCACGAAATTTGCCTTCTTGCAGCCTCCGGTGCGGCGGCGGCTTAGTTGCACTTATGCTTAGACGAAGACACTGTTTTCGCACGTATTAGCCCTTCTTGCAGTATATAACGTAAGTTTATGCTTTGTGATAATATTAAAAAAATTTTATTTCCTCCCTTGCTTATATTTAGTGTATAATTATTTGCAATATACTGAAATTATCATATTATAAAATTAGATAAATTGTACAAAATCTATGGAAAGTATTTAGCTTCTCCGAATTTTTCTGTTCGTAGTTTTAGTTTTAAGATTTGAACTGGATAGTGTTAACAGGATGTACAAAGCACGGAAGGGTGCATATAACGGATGAAAGGGGTAGTTTCATGATTTATTTGGATAATGCTGCAACGACTTGGCCAAAACCACAACAAGTTGTAACTGCCATTGAGGAGGCCCTTGTGCACAAGGGTGGGAATGCTGGCCGGGGAGGGCATGGCGCAGCGATGCAGATGGCTCGACTCATTTATCAGACGAGGGAAGACTTGTGTGTCCTATTCGGCACGAATAATCCGACCAGGGTTGTGTTTACCCAGAATGCCACCTATGCCTTGAATCAGGCGTTATTCGGAATTTTGCAGACGGGGGATCATGTCATCACGTCTTCGCTCGAACATAATGCGGTGGCCCGACCGCTTTGGGCCTTGAAACAGCGGGGGGTTGAGGTTAGCGAAATCCCAGGGGTACCTGGGGAAGAGTTTGATTTGGAAGTGTACAACAAGGCTTTTCGACCCAACACCAAGTTAGTGGTGACCTTGCATGCCTCGAATGTAACGGGCACGTTGTTGCCTGTTAAACAAATAGGTCAAATCGCCCATGAACATGGCGTTTATTATTTATTGGATGCCGCGCAAACGGCAGGGGTTTTCCCTATCGACCTAGGACATCTTCCCGTGGATTTACTGGCTTTTCCGGGACATAAAGGCCTTTTAGGCCCTCAGGGAACGGGCGGACTCATCGTCAAGTCGGAGATCCGATTGGAGTCGTTGATCTATGGTGGTACAGGAAGTCTCTCGGAAGAGGATCGTCAGCCGGACTTTATGCCGGATGCCTTGGAAAGCGGCACTTTGAACGGCCCTGGCATTGCTGGACTGGGGGCGGGAGTGCGGTACATCCTCAGTGAAGGCGTGGATAAAATACGGGTTAGAGAACAGGCGCTTTGCCGTAAATTATGGGAAGGGTTACGGGAAATTTCGGTAGTGAAGCTTTATGGAAGTGATATGGTGGAACGGAGGTCGCCCATTGTGGCCTTTAACATTGGGGAATTTGATTCGATAGAAGCCAGCCACATATTGGAAGAAGAGGCAGGAGTAATCGCTCGGGCCGGAATACACTGTGCTCCCCATGCCCACAGAATGCTAGGAACCTTACAATTACAACAGGGGGTTATTCGATTTAGCCCTTCCCATTTCACGAGCGAGGAAGAGATTGAAGCCGCTTTGCAGGCGGTCAGAAGAGTTGCTGAGGAGTTGAGCTAATCAAATGAGCGAGAGCAGTTCAATGTTATATGGAAAATTAAAAGAGTATAGGGCTTTGCTCACGTTTCCTTCATTAGCGGATGTTATGCACGCAGAGGGAATCCTCACTTGTTTAGATTGTCCCTCTGCCGTTGTTCGGACACCGTCCAGTTTGCGATCCAGTTGCAACAGCATGTCTCTGTGCCTGCCATTGGAATCTAAAGCAATCATTGATGAGCTGATTAATGAAGGAGTGGTGTTTACAGGGTTGTATGAAGCGCGGGAGGATGGGTTTTTTTCATTGGAATGGTAAGTAGGAAAAAGCAATAATAATTAGAGTAAGGGAATTGACCATGGTTGTGTTCGTGATGAACAATGCTCCTTCCATGAATTTGCCGATAATAACGATAATAACCTTCTAAGAGTTTATTATTACTGTGGTATTCTCAAGCTCATTCTGTATAAGCGATGTCGCGCTCGAGTTATGGCGACATAGAGCAATTTAAGATCCAGGTCTTCGTCGCTATAGTGTTCATGTATATTAAAAATAAACACAACGTCAAATTCTAGTCCTTTGGCAACGTAAGAGGGCATAATCAAAATTTGTCCTTCATAAAGGGCTTCATCCCCTTGTAAAATATCATAGGACTTGGTCAGGTTTTTTTTGAGTAGTTGACATTCTTTCAGAGTTTTTCCGATGATGGCGATGGATTGATAGCCACTCGTTAGTTGTATTTCAAGTTCATTTTCTAAGGCCTGAACCATATCTTTCGCACTATTAAAGCTTTGAACCTGGGGAGGAACTCCGTGGCGAATGACGGGCCTCGCCAGGAGGATATCCGAGGTTTTCATTTTTTTAATAACTTCGTTAGCATACTCCATAATTTCTATTGTGGTGCGATAGCTTTGTTCGAGCGTTAAATAATTACAGTCAAGATCGGGGAAAACGTCTTGCTTGACTTGACCCCAGCTCTTTATCCCACGGTAAGAATGAATGCCTTGCGCCAAATCTCCAAAAATCGTAAACATATCTGTTTTTAAAATCTTACGTAAAGTATAGAACTGGAAGACACTCAGATCCTGGGCTTCATCAATAAAGGCGTGACTGACCTCGAATTTTTCTTCGTAACCAATTAGAAGATGCTTTAAATAGGCAAGTGGTGCCAAATCTTCGAGTTCGAGTTTATTTTGGGTGATGAGCTCGGCAGAAGAGCTACGCATGTACTCAAGCGCAGCTTTGTCTAGACTTTGAACACTGTTGTCTATTAAAACGTCAGGATCTGCGATAATCCTTCTATAATGATTGAGTAGATCGATCTTAGGGAAGAGTGCAAGATATTTCTTGACAACGGTCTTTGCGCTGTTCGTGAGCTTAGTTACGGTTTGATTGCGTAAGTCAACTAAAGCAATCGCTTTTTCCCGTTGCACCTCTGCATCAAACTCTGACGAAGAACGCACTTCTTCTATCTGACGACTAAATTCCTCTTCGACTAGTTTCAGGACAGGTTCTTTCCCTGCCTTTAGTTTATTGGTTAGAACTTTTTTGACCATTTCAACTCGCTTCTGCAAGGGAAGAAAACTGTATTCCTCGAGGAAAATTCGTTGAATATCTTGTGCTTCTAAAATGACATAGTCTCCGAGCATGAAATCCACATTCGGTACAAAATTTTCTAGTAGTCGATCTACATAGTGGTCTAGGATATTTTTAAATTGAAGCGACCCTTTGAATTCGGAAGCCCAGATGATATTGGCAGAGTTTAAAGAGGCTTGGTTATTCTCTTCAAGTAAACGGAAGAGTTTTTGTTCGGGGGGAACTAATTTGATCTTCGCTGATTTGCCAATGAGCTCCAACATGAAGTCAATCAACGTCGTCTGAGTCACTCTTTCTGCTCCAAGCTCTGGCAAGGCCTCAGATATATAATTAATAAAGAGCCGATTTGGGCCAAGAATAATAAAG
>Ga0074193_1002530_pt1 | contig 16204 bp, 13 predicted proteins | sample EPASupsiteHSE605_FD_64523 | JGI IMG/M metagenome (GOLD analysis project Ga0074193, IMG submission 64523) | Bioremediated contaminated groundwater from EPA Superfund site, New Mexico - Sample HSE6-05 | ecosystem: Environmental > Aquatic > Deep subsurface > Groundwater > Contaminated ... | reverse complement strand
ATAATTTTGTCTAAGGTTTTTCTTTCTAATTCCTTATGACGAATATCTTTAATTCTATCCTTAATCACTAGAGTAGGTATGGATAGCAATCCTGCAATTGTTAATATACCCTTTAAAGTTTCTTTTGGATTATATTTAGTATTCATCTAGGTCCCCCTTTTTTATAAACCAGTTTTAAAATATGTAATCTTTTACTTGAATTATATGTATATAATCTAATTAATTATTACAATGGATAAAATATAAAATACCTTAAAGAAAAAATCCTTTAAGGTACTTCTGAATTGACTTATCATATTTTATTTATTCTTGTAACAAGCAACAATTTCTCCAAAATACATTGTATGAATATCCTCATCTGGATAAGCAGATTTTTTAATACTCTCATCCATTAAGCTTAAATCCATATCCTGTTTATAAACTACCTTACACTCATAAACAAATCCGCAATTACCTATTACAGGAACATCAATATTTTTACCTGGTTCTAAATTCAATTGACATTTTTCAATTTTATCCATATCCCTGCCAGATTTTGTTCCACAAAGCACCAATGCTTTTTCAAATTCTTTATCTATTGGTATGCTTACTGTAAAGTTGCGATTCTTTTCTAGGAACTCATGTGTATATCTTGATTTTCTAACTAATACAGTAAATATAGGTCTATTCCATTGGTATCCAATATCTCCCCAGCTTATAGTCATTGTATTTACTTTTTCTCCATGCTTAACTGTTAAGAAAGCCCCTTTTCTATGTAATTGTTGCATCATTACATCCAAATTTTCAGTAAAATCAATAGCCAATTTAACTCCTCCTCTTTTTAAATTGAATGTATAAAATCTCAAAATATATACACATTGTATCATACATGCTAAAATAACAACAATGGTAATTATAATTTACTTTTTAGGAGGACAATAATTAACCATCTAGGGAGAACAGATTTTATTTTAAATGGAGATATGAAAAAAGTTATTATAGTTTTATCTATTCCGATTATGTTTAATAATCTCATTCAAACCTTATATAGTTTGGCTGATATGTATTGGGTAAGCAAGCTTGGAGCTGTCGAAGTTGCTTCTACGGGATTTATATGGCCGGTACTCTTTCTTATATTGTCTATAGGTATTATTATTTATTATAGGGGAGCATGGCAGAAGAAGATAATCAAAATTCCTAGCACTTGTTAATGAGCGACCTCTGTAAATTACTTATAAATCCCTAATAAAAATAAATGGATATATAAAATTACAATATATCCACTTATTTTTATTATTTGTTTACTGAGCTTTAATTTCTTTAATTTTTTTTCTCATCAGTTCATTTAAGTTATTGCTACTTTCTTCAAAAATATTAAAACTTTTCTTTATAGAATCTTTATCTCCACTTTCAACTGCCTTTACAAAATCCCTATATGCATTTCTAGTTTTTTCATTTTGAGTCTTTATTTCTTCATCTTTAAATCTATGTTTACCCTTTAAATTCAAATCTTCTTTCTCTATTTTTTCTTCATTAGTATTAGGGCTCCTTTCATCTAAATTATGACCCCTTTTTTCTTTAATAGCTTCTCTTAATTCCTTCTTAAGTTCATGTCTAGTATTATAAAGTTCTTCTCCTTTAATTTTTATTCCTGGACTATATTTATCTGCCTTTTCAAATGTCTTGAAGTAATCTTCCTTTATCTTTTGTCGCTTATCTTCGCCATCTAATGGCTTATGAATTACACTCTTAGCTTTTACAATATTAACCTGACCATTATTAATTACATTGGCATTTGCTACAACTGGAATGGATATGAATCCAGCAAAAATTAGTGTAATAATATATTTTTTATATTTAATCATTTTATGCCTCCTCGTATAAGTTAATTTCATTCCTAAGATATTTTTCTATATTCATGTAAGAATTATTCATGGATAAAATTCTGGTTCTAAAGACACTGCATTACAGAATATTTAAAATAATAAAAAAGGATATATATGCATAAAATCATTATTTATAGTAAAATGTAGTTATGTATCAAAATAATTTGTATGAGGTGATTAATTATGTTTACTTTACCACAACTTCCTTATTCATTTAATGCTTTAGAACCATATTATGATGAAGAAACAGTTAAAATTCACCATGATAAGCATCATCAAGCCTATGTTGATGGATTAAACAAAGCAGAAACTAAACTTAAAGAAGCAAGAGAATCTGGAGATTTTGCACTAATTAAGCATTGGGAAAGAGAACTTGCATTTAATGGTGCTGGTCACATACTTCACACTCTTTTTTGGGAAAACATGATTGGTAGTGGTTCCCAAGCTTCAGGAAATATTTTAGAAAAGATTAATGAAGATTTTGGAGGTATAGAAACTTTTAAAAAGCAATTTTCTGCCGCTGCTGCTACAGTAGAAGGATCTGGATGGTGTGTTCTTGTTTGGATTCCTAAATTTGAAAAGCTAGAAATTCTTCAAGTTGAAAAGCATCAAGATTTGACTATATGGGGAAGTGTTCCTTTATTAATCCTTGACGTTTGGGAACATGCTTATTACTTAAAATATCAAAATAGAAGAGCAGATTTTATATCAGCTTGGTGGAACATAGTAAACTGGGATGTTGTTAATGAAAGATTTTTATCTGCAATTAAATAAAGTAATATAATAAGGATTTATAGATTTCTATAAATCCTTATTATATTACTTTATTTTCTTACTCATAAACAATTTTAATTCTTATATTCAAACTTTTTTTGTTAAAACACCTTCAGTTTGTGAAATGCCACTTTATGAAGTTATAGGTTCTTTTTTCACAGTATAATCTATAATTATACTACATAAAATATTAATATTCTATTTTTCCACTTACCTTCCCCAATTTTTTAGTTATAGCACGTAAAGATATTAATTTAACTCTAATGGCTATCTGATAGAAGGATTATTTTCTCAAACTCCTAATTGATATTTTTATTACCGCATGATACTATGTTAGTATTACGAAACAAAGTTTTTAAAACTACATATACAAATGTTTATAAGGTGGGATAATTTTGGAAAAAATAGCTCTTATTACCGATAGCACTTCAGATTTAAGCAGTGAAATTATTAAAGAATATGATGTGAAAATACTCAGCTTAAAAATAATATATAAGGACAGAGAGTACATAGATAAAGTAAACATTACCCCTCAAGAGATTTATGATAACCTTAGTGTAGAAGTTCCTCACACTTCTTTACCTTCAATTGAGGAAATGCACAATCTTTTTTCTAAACTAGTATCAGAAGGTTATACTCATGCAATTGTTACTGGTATAGGTTCTGCTTTATCAGGTACTTTTAGTGCATTAAAACTCGTAGCAAGTGAACATGAAAACATAACTACTACTGTTTTCGACTCAAAATCTTTAACTTTAGGGGCAGGGGCTATAATTATAGGCTGTGGCGAAATGTTAAAACAAGGTAAAAAATATGAGGAAATAGTAGCTGAATTACCATCTATGAGAGAAAAGATAAGTGTGTTCTATATAGTAGATACATTAGAATACTTGATAAAAGGCGGAAGAATTGGCAAAGTTGCTGGAACCATAGGTAAGTTATTAAATATTAAGCCTATAATTTCTATTAATGATGAAGGCGTTTATTACACTCATTCTAAAGCTAGAGGAAAGAATCAAGCTAATTCAAAGCTTATTGAAATAATCAATGATAAATTAAAAGAATCTAAAGCTAGAATTTGGGTTATGCATGGTGGAGCTAAGGAAGAGGGTAAGAAATTGTATGATTTTTTATCAATTAATCCTAATATTACTTCATTAAACTTTGGAGATATTAGTCCAGTAGCAGGAGTACATACAGGTCCTGGTCTCGTTGGAGTTGTAATTGCAAAAGAGCCTTTTGTGTAAAAGGCTCTTTTCTTATTTATCTTCAACTATATTTGTAAGGGTTCCGATTTTCTCTATATAACACATAACTTCATCTCCAACCTTCAAAAGCTTTGGTGTTTTAAATCCCATTCCAACCCCTGATGGAGTTCCAGTGGATATTACATCTCCCGGTTTTAATGTAGTTCCCTTTGAAAATTCACTTATAATATATGGTATATCAAATATCATTTTTCTTGTATTGGAATCTTGTCTTAATTCTCCATTAACATAACATTTAATATCTAATTCAACTGGAAATTTTATTTCACTTTTATAAACTATGCATGGTCCCATAGGACATGTTCCATCAAAACTCTTTCCCTTAAACCATTGAATATGTTTAGCTTGAATGTCTCTTAAAGAGATATCGTTTAAAATAGTATATCCAAATATGTACTCTTCAACCTTATCTTTAGGTATATCTCTCCCTTTTTTACCTATTATTACAGCTAGCTCTACTTCATAATCTACCTGCTTTGACACATCCTTATGTATAGAAATAGCTCCTTTATCTTCAATCGCTCTATCAACTAATTTGCAAAAATAAATTGGGTTTTCTGGCAAGCCTTTTTTAAAATCTATTGCACTTGGCACCTCATTAACATGTTCTGCATAGTTTTTTCCAAGACAGATTACCCCTCTTCTTGGTTCAGGAATAGGAGCTAATAATTTAACTTCACTTACATGGGTGCCTTTTAGATTATCTAAGTTTTCATATACATTTTTTAATTTGCTTTCTAGATTTTCATTAAAATCTTCAATGAGTTCTAACATAGAATTTGGTTTATTGGAATTTAATAATTCCTTTATGGAAAATACTCTATCCTCTTCTTTCGAAAGTAATCCAACTTGTTCCCTATCTTTATAGTAAAAAGTTACAAATTTCAACTTTTTCATCTCCTTTCCCTTTTATTATATCAAAAAAACAGAAGAAAATAATATATTTCATTGCAACAAAAATCTAGAGTAATAAATTCTCTAGATTTTATCTTTATTCATCAGTTTCAAAAATCTCAGTGAAACTACTAACTAATTCTTTACTAAATTTTATATCTGCTTGTAACCTTAATGCATTAAGAGCATCTATTTCATTTAAACCGTTAAAATTCCTCATTCTATCATAATAGTCTGATATTCCTATTATTTGTGCTTCAAGTATTATATTGTCACCTTCCAAATTTAGAGGGCAGCCACTCCCATCCCAATTTTCATGATGTTGAAGTATCCATTCAGCGCAAAAGTTAAGTACATCAGAAATTTTAGCTATTCTAAAACCCACCTCACTATGATCTCTACCTTTGCACAGGTTATTATTAAAATTTATTTTACCTATATCATGATAAATACATGCTATATTTAACCTTTCAATAGCACTTCTGCTAAAGCCAAATAATTCGCCTAACTTTAAAGCATACCTAGCCACTCGCATGCCGTGTTCATATAGTTCTCCTTCATAAATTTTAAAGTAATTTATAATGTTTTCTGCAATCTTTTTTTTAACCGTTTTTCTTTTGCTAAGCTTAAACTTATACATATTATCATCTGCTTTTCTTAAAATTTCTTCTATGCAAAAATCTTTTCCTTCTCCATGAGAAAAACCTAACGAAATAAATATTGGTAGATTATTATTTTCTACTGAACATTCTTCAATCTTTATTAAAATAAAATCACACATTTCTTTAATCTCTTCTTCATTAATATCAAACATAATAATTACAAATTCATCTCCACCCATTCTAACAACTATATCTTTATCTCTAATTGACTTTTTTAAAACTTGTGATGTTAAAAGAATCAAGTTATCTCCTGTTAAATGACCAAAGGTATCATTTATAAGTTTCAACAAATCAATATCACAGAATATAATTCCAAGACTTTTAGCTTTTCTAAGCTTTTCTTTAAATTCAATATTATCTAAATAACTCCTATTATATACACCTGTTAATGCATCATGATGTACCATGTGCTTAAGCTGTTCTTGTATATTTTTACTATCTTCTATTTTTTCCATGAGTTCTTTATTAAGATTCTCCAACTGTTTTAGCTTCCTAAGTAGTTCCTTATATTTTTTCTTATATATCAAGTACTTTTTAGCCTTGTAGCAATTGTTCATTTCCAGCACCTCTTAAATACTTATAATATATTTTATTCACTAAGTCATTATGTTGATTACCCATTGGATAATTTTTATTATTTTGAATTGATAAGGTAAAGAGTAAAGTATATAATTTATAAAACAATATATATTTATTCAAGGAGAAAATGAATATGGGAAAAGTATTTTTTAAAAAAATAGCTTCTTATAATGATACAGCTGCCATAAGTTTAAGTGCTAAAGAACTTTTAGATAAACTAGTAACTGTGGAAAAATTAGAATTACAAAAATATATACCCTTAAAGGTTCATTTTGGAGAAAAAGGTAATACTACTTTCATTGAATCCAAAAATTACGAAGGAATAATAGATTATTTAAAGGAAAGAAGTATTGAAAGTGCTTTTATAGAAACTAATGTACTTTATAGAGGAGAAAGAACCACTAAATCAAATCATATTAAACTTGCAAAAGAACACGGTTTTAATCAACTTCCAATAGTTATAGCTGATGGTGAGTATGGTGAAGAATATGAGCTTGTAGAAATAAATAAAAAAAATTTTAAGCATTGCAAAATAGGAAGAGAGATGGCAAAACTTGATCAAATGATCATTCTCAGCCACTTCAAAGGACATGGATTGGCTGGTTTCGGTGGTGCAATAAAGCAACTAGCAATGGGTTGTGCCGCTAGAGGTGGTAAGCTTGACCAGCACTCAAATTCTTTTCCTATAATTATTCCTTTTAAATGTAAGTCTTGCAATGCCTGTGTAAAAACCTGCCCTGTAAATGCACTTACATTAAATTCCAAGGTCAAAATTTCAAAGGAAAAATGCATAGGTTGTGCATCCTGTATCGCTGTTTGCTTACATAAAGCTATAAGTACCAACTGGTTAGGATCCATCTCAAAATCTTTTTATGAAAGGCTTGCTGAGTATGCTTTTGCTGCCCATAAGAATAATAACATTTACATTACCTTTGCATTCAATATTACAAAGGGTTGTGATTGTGAAGGTCATAAAATGAAACCTGTTGTAAATGATCTTGGAATTTTTGCTTCAAAAGACCCAGTTGCAATTGATAAGGCTTGTATGGATATGTTGGATAAGGAAAAGGGCCGTAAGGTTTTTTCAAGAGGAAGATATACTCTCAAGTATGCTGAGGAAATAGGTCTTGGTAGTCAAGACTATGATTTAATTTCCTTGTAGTAAATAGCCTCATTTTTTTCTAAAAAAATTATAATTTATTTAAATTATTGTTGAAAATATCTTCAAGAAATGTTATACTGTAAACGTAATCAAACCACACTACATGTTTAATAATATACCCACATTATTTAGCAAAACCCATAGTATGAGTTTTGCTACGAATGAGCATAAATATTTTATTTGTTAAATTCCTAAAATGTTTTCAATCATTTTCGACATTTTTCGCGTAAAATATTTGTATGCTCATTCATTTTTTTGTTATTATTTAAAAAGGCTATGTTTATGAATATTGATTTCATAATTTTAATGAAACCATTACTCATAACATAGCCTTATTTTTTTACTCTAATACAACCTTATCCTCTTTTAATTTAACTGTGATTTTATCTCCATCAATAAACTTCTTTTGAAGGTATTGTTCTGCAATTTCGTCTTCTATATACTTTTGAATAACCCTTCTTAATGGCCTTGCACCGTACTTTTTGTCATATCCTACTTTTAAAATAAATTCTTTAACTTCGTCAGAAATATCTAAAGTTAGTTTCTTTACTCCAACCTCTTCTACAACTTCTTTTAGCATTAAATCCATTATCTTATATAATTCTTCTTTAGTTAAGGACTTAAATACTATTGTTTCATCTACTCTATTTAAAAATTCAGGTCTAAATACTTCCTTTAATGCATCCTTTACCTGTTTTTCTAACTCCGAGTACTCATCCTTAGCAAATCCTATTGATGACGATTTGAAATTAGTCCCTGCGTTAGAAGTCATAATTATAACAGTATTATCAAAGTAAACAGTTCTTCCTTGGCTATCTGTAAGTCTTCCATCCTCTAAAATTTGAAGAAGCATATTAAATACATCAGGATGAGCTTTTTCTATTTCATCCATTAAAATTACAGAATAAGGCTTTCTTCTTACCTTTTCAGTCAATTGTCCTCCTTGATCATATCCTACATATCCAGGAGGGGCACCTATCAACTTAGACACAGTATGTTTTTCCATGTATTCGGACATATCTATTCTTATCATTGCCTCTTCACTTCCAAAAAGCTCACTAGCTAAAGCTTTTACAAGCTCAGTTTTACCCACTCCAGTAGGTCCAACAAAAATAAATGAAGATGGTTTTTTCTTTTTCCTAAAGCCTAATCTATTTCGTCTTATTGCTCTAGATAGTGCAACTATACCTTCCTCTTGACCAATTACTCTTTTGTGAAGCCTTTTTTCTAAGTTAAGTAATTTTTCAGCCTCTTCTTCAGTTATGCTTTGCACTGGAATTTTAGTCCATGCCTCAATTACATATGCAATTTCTTCAATTGATAAATCTACATTACCACTTTCACTTTCTAATTTATTAATCTTTTCTTGAACCCTACAATGTTCCACCTTATATTCAGCAGCCTTTGCATAATCATCATTATCCGCTGCATAATTCATAGCGTCTTCTATCTGCTGCAATTCTTCTTTAAGAACCTTTAATTCAACTAGCCCTTGGTTTTTTAAATTTGCTCTTGAACTAGCTTCATCTATTACATCAATAGCTTTATCTGGTAAAAATCTATCATTTATATACTTCGCTGCTAAGTTTACTGCAACCTCCACTACTTCTTCTGAAATTTTTACTTTATGATAATCCTCATAATAACTTTTTATACCCTTTATTATTTGGATGGTTTCTTCAATTGTCGGCTCCTCTACTAACACTGGTTGAAATCTTCTCTCTAAAGCCGAATCCTTTTCAATATGCTTTCTATACTCTTCAAGAGTAGTTGCACCTATTACTTGGATTTCCCCCTTAGCTAAGGCAGGTTTAAGAATATTAGCTGCATTCATTGCACCACCTTGTGCCTCACCTGCACCGATAATATTATGAACCTCATCAATTACTAAAATGATATTACCATCTTCCTTAGCCTCTTCAATAATAGATTTCATTCTTCCTTCAAACTGACCTCTAAACTGAGTGCCGGCAACTATTGCAGTTAAATCTAAAACATATATCTCTGCATCAAAAAGCTTTGCAGGAACTTGCCTTTCAGCAATTCTTACAGCGAGACCTTCAGCAATAGCCGTCTTTCCAACTCCTGGCTCTCCAATAAGTATAGGATTATTTTTTGTTCTTCTATTTAGAATTTGAATAACCCTATCTATTTCTCTATTTCTTCCAACCACTTTATCGACCTTTTGACTTTTAGCCTTAATCGTTAAATTCGTTCCATACATATCCAAGTATTTTCTTTTCTTTTTAAACAAACTATTCTTAGGCTTGCTTTTAGATTTTTCTTCTACCTTAGAAGCTCTAGAGCTATTCTTTTCTTTTTCTTCCTTTGGCTCTTCTTCTGGAGTATCTTTTGCCTGAGGAAACACATTATTCATTAAGCTTGATAACAGATTGTCTTCTCCTAGCTCATCTATATTTATGTCCTGTAACATTCCATTCATTTGTTCCGCTAAATTTTCTACATCTTCTGGCTTTATTCCTGATTGCTTAATTAGTTGATCCATTATTGGATATCCCATTTTTTTAGCACATTCAAAGCATATTCCTATCATTTCTGATTTTCCATTTTCTATTTTAGCTGTATATATAGTTGCAACATTTTTCTTACAAATAGAACATATTTGCATTTAAATCATCTCCGAATCCTTTATATAGTCAAAAGTAAAAATATTTTGATTAACATATATAATACTTGATATGTATTAATTTATCAACGTAATTAAAAAAAAATAAATATTAAAAAATAATGAACTGCTTTTTATACTATTAATATGTTAAATAAAATGCAATTATTAATAACACCAAATCTTTAAAAGCTTAATAAACTATAAGTAAGATAATTACTTGGAGTGTGATTATATGAATATATCTTACTATAGAAACTTAGTAGTAGGCATAAATACAAGAGTTCCTCTTATAAATGGAAAATATGGTCAAGCTATTAATTTTGATAATGCTGCTACAACCCCTGCCTTTATATCAGTAGTAGAGGATGTTGTTAAATTTATATCCTTATATTCATCTGTTCATAGAGGTTTCGGTTATAAATCTCAATTTTCCACTAAACTTTATGAAAACAGTCGTAATATAGTGGCTAACTTTCTAAATGCAGATTTAAATTATAATTCGGTAATATTTGTTAAGAATACTACTGAAGCAATAAATAAGCTCTCTAACATGCTTTATACAGAAAATAAAGATAAATTTATCTTATCCACTGATATGGAACATCACTCAAATGATTTACCTTGGCGAAAATATAAAATAGACTATATTACTGTTGATAACTGTGGAAGATTATCAATTGAAGATTTAGAAAAAAAATTAAAGTATTATAATGGAAATGTATCACTAGTTACCCTTACAGGTGCATCAAATATAACTGGTTTTAGAAATCCTATTCATGAAGTAGCGAGGCTAGCTCATAAATATGGAGCCAAGATATTCGTGGATGGAGCTCAATTAGTTCCTCATGCGGTTGTAGACATGAAATCTATGAAATCAAAGGACCATATAGATTATATTGCTTTTTCAGGGCATAAAATGTATGCTCCTTTTGGTGTAGGTGTTTTAATAGGCCCAAGTGAAGAGCTAGAGCGTATGACCCCAGATTATTTAGGTGGTGGTACTGTAGATATTGTTACTCATGACTATATTAAATGGCTCCGTTCTCCTCATAAAGAAGAAGCCGGATCTCCAAATGTAGTAGGAGTAATAGCTTTAGCAACTGCTATTGAAACTTTAAACTCCATCGGTATGAATAATGTTGAAGCCTATGAAAATCACCTTACACAATATGCCTTGCGAGGTCTAAGTTTAATACCTGATATAAAAATATACTGTGATAGTAAGGAAGCCGATACAAGAATAGGTACCATATCCTTTAATATAAACGGCATTAATCATGAGTTAGTTGCAAAAATACTTTCTTATGAAGCAGGTATTTCTGTTAGAAATGGTTGTTTTTGTGCACAGCCTTATGTGCAAAAATTATTAAAAATGACTGAAGAAGAGATCGAAGAACGTGTAAAATCTGGTAGTCATGAACCTGGAATGGTGAGAATAAGCTTTGGGATTTACAATACTACAAGAGAAATAGATGTATTCTTGTCTTTATTAAATAATATAGTAACCAATAAACAATTCTATTTAGAAAAATATAAATCAATATCTGATGAATTCTATTTCAAAATATAAGTATAAAAAATCCTCCTAATTATCAAAATACTAAAATAAAGTATAGTTCTAGGAGGTGTTTTTTATGTTTCCAAAAAATTTTACGCCGCAACATCAAGATACTCAACCTGGCCTTGAGGCCCTTATGAATCCGAAACCACAAAGCGAAAACCCCAATTATAAGCCATGTAATAAATTGTTAAATAAAGTAGCAATTATAACCGGTGGCGATAGTGGAATAGGAAAAGCCGTAGCCGTAGCCTATGCAAAAGAAGGTGCAGATATTGTTATTGTATATTTAAACGAAGAAGTAGATGCAAAGGAAACTGAAAAAATTATAAAAGAAAATGGTAGAAACTGCCTATGTATTTCTGGTGACTTAGGAGATGAGAACTTTTGTAAAAAGGTTATTGAGGACACTATTAATAAATATAATCATATTGATATTTTAGTAAATAATGCTGCTGTGCAATATCCACGAAACAGCATAACAGATATTACATTAGAGCAGCTGCAATTGACCTTTAAAACAAACATTTTTTCTGTTTTCTATTTAATAAAGCATGCTATGCCTCATTTAAAAAAGGGAAGCTCAATAATTAACACAAGCTCCATAACAGCCTACGAGGGACATGAAACCCTTTTGGACTATTCCTCAACAAAAGGTGCCATTACCAGTTTCACCCGTTCACTTGCCTTAAATTTATCTAAAGAAGGCATACGAGTAAATGCTGTAGCACCTGGTCCTATCTGGACCCCTTTAATCCCTTCTAGTTTTAGTGCTGATGAAGTTACGAAATTTGGGCAAAATACTCCAATGGGTCGCCCAGGTCAACCCTTTGAATTAGCCCCAACATATGTTTTTTTAGCCTCTGAAGATTCTTCTTATATTTCTGGCCAAGTAATTCACGTTAATGGCGGAAAAATTACCGAAAGTTAATAATAAATATACTCTCTATTGAAGATACTATTAAAAAGGAGGTATATCATGGCTAAAAACAAATTTAAAGAAAGATTTTTTTCTACACCAATAGAAAGACATGAGACTGCAGCATGGGCAAATATAGAGGAAACAAAACCTGTTTCAAAGGTTGCAGTTCCTAGTGACTTTCAAATTGCAGAAGCTAAAGATTGGGTGGAAGAAAATCAAAAATAAAAGATGTGTCTCTAAAACGAGACGCATCTTTTTTATTTTATAGATATCCGCAATCATCTAGTGCTTTATAAGTCTTATATTTTTCTTTAGCATCATTTTCAGCAGCATTATATAATTCTTCCGCTACTTCTGGGAAAATATTTGCTAGAGAAGAATACCTTATTTCCCCTAATATAAACTCTTTGAAGGATTTTGTTGGTTCCCTAGATTCTAATCTAAATGGATTTTTATTTTCTTTTTTAAGCATAGGATCATATCTATACAAATGCCAATATCCAGAATCTACAGCCTTCTTCTCTTCCATAATACTACTTCCCATTCCGCTTTTTATACCATGATTTACGCATGGAGCATAAGCAATTATCAATGATGGTCCTTTATGTTTTTCTGCCTCTACTATAGCCTTTATAGTTTGATTAAAGTTTGCTCCCATAGCTATTTGAGCAACATAAACGTGTCCATAAGTCATTGCCATAAGTCCTAAGTCCTTTTTCCTAACCTTTTTGCCACTAGCCGCAAATTTAGCAACTGCAGCAGTTGGTGTAGCCTTTGAAGATTGACCACCAGTATTAGAGTATACTTCTGTATCCATAACAAAAATATTTACATCATCCCCAGATGCCAATACTTGATCTACTCCTCCGTAGCCAATATCATATGCCCATCCATCTCCTCCAATTATCCATTGAGACTTTTTAACTAGGAAATCTTTTTTTTCTAATATCTCTGTAATAATTTCATTATTACTATTCTTTTTTGCTTCTAATGCCTTTATTACTTCACCTGATGCAGTCTTAGAAAGTTCTCCATCATCTTTAAATTTTAGCCAGTTCGCAAAAGCTTCTTTTACTTCACTGCTAATATCAGTATTTAAAGCATTTTTCATTAAATCAGTCAACTTCTCTCTTATTTGCTTAATGGCTAAAAACATACCATAGCCATATTCAGCATTATCTTCAAATAAGGAATTTCCCCAAGCAGGTCCTTTCCCTTCCGCATTTGTTGTGTAGGCTATTGCCGGAGCACTAGCTCCCCAAATTGAGGAACAGCCTGTGGCATTTGCTATCATCATTCTGTCCCCAAAAAGCTGTGTAATTAATTTAACATACGGTGTTTCCCCGCAGCCAGGACATGCTCCATTAAACTCAAGAAAAGGCACAGCAAATTGACTTCCTTTTACAGTTGTTTTATCCATAAGTTCATCTTTATAAGAAATAGTTGTTGCATACTCCCAGTTTTCCGACTCCATTTCCATTTCCATATCTGCTGGCTTCATTATTAGGGCCTTACCAGGAGCCGGACAAATATCAGCACAATTTCCGCATCCTGTACAATCCATAGGACTTACTTGAATTCTATATTGATAATTCTCTAGTCCTTTACCGACTGCTTTTTTAGTCTTAAATGTATCTGGAGCCTTAGCTTCTTCGTCTTCATCTAAAAGAAATGGTCTAACTGTAGCATGTGGACAAATATAAGAGCATTGATTACATTGTATACACTTATCAATTTGCCATTCTGGGATCATTACTGCAATGCCACGTTTTTCATAGGATGTAATTCCAAGTGGGAAGGTTCCATCTTCCATTCCCTTAAATGCGCTAACAGGAAGCTCATCTCCTTCATGTCTAGCCATAACCCTTTGAATGTTTTTAATAAACTCTGGTTCTTCCTTAATAGGATATTCATTTTTATCAGCTTCTGCATTTTTCCAACTATCTGGCACTTTAATCTCTATTAAACCTCTTACTCCCCTATCTATAGCTTCTTTATTCATATCTACTATATTTTTACCTTTTTTACCATATGTCTTTTCAACTGAGCCTTTCAAGTAACCCACTGCTTCTCCCACAGGAATTATGTTTGCTAGTTTAAAGAAGGCAGACTGCATTATCATATTAATTCTTCCCCCAAGACCTATCTCAGAAGCAATCTTAACAGCATCAATTATATAAAATTTAGCGTTTTTTTCTGCAATAGCTTTTCTCAATGCTGGTGGAATTTTTTCTTCTAGTTCTTCTTCTCTCCAAGGACAATTTAAAACAAAAACTCCATTATTCTTAAGTCCTTTGAGAATATCAAAATGGTAGATATAAGATTTGTTATGACAGGCAATATAATCTGCATCATATACTAGATATGGTGATTTTATTGGTTTCTTTCCAAACCTTAAATGAGAAATTGTACTTCCTCCAGACTTTTTGCTGTCGTAAGAAAAATATGCTTGAACATTCATATCTGTATTATTACCTATAATTTTTACTGCTGACTTATTTGCACCAACTGTACCATCGGAACCAAGTCCCCAAAATTTACAGCTTATTGTCCCTTCTGCTGTAGTATCAATTATACCTTCCTCTGGTAAGGACCTATAAGTAACATCATCCACAATACCTATAGTAAAACCATCCTTAGGTGCGTCATTTTTAAGATTTTTAAAGACTGCAATTATTTGAGAAGGTCTTGTATCTTTTTGACCGATTCCATATCTTCCACCAACTATTATTGGCTTATTAGCATTATTATTAAAAAGGTGTACTACATCTTGGTATAATGGCTCTCCTAAAGATCCTGGTTCCTTTGTCCTATCCAGTACTGCAATCTTTTTTACAGTCTTTGGCATAACATTGAAGAAATATTTTGGGGAAAATGGTCTAAAGAGGTGAATTTTTATTGCTCCTACCTTTTCTCCTTTACCTATAAGATAATCCACAACTTCTTCTATAGTATCGCAAACAGAACCCATAGCAACTATTATATTTTCTGCATTTGGATCTCCATAATAATCAAAAGGATGATACTCCCTTCCAGTTATTTTTTTAATTTCCTTCATATAATCTTCTACTATATCTGGTATAGCATCGTAATAAGTATTTACTGCTTCCCTTCCTTGAAAATATATGTCTGGATTCTGGGCCGTTCCTTTTACTGTTGGGTAATTTGGGTTTAGTGATTTTCTTCTAAATTTTCTTATTGCATCCTTATCAACTATTTTTTCTAAATCTTTATAATCAATAGTCTCTATTTTTTTATATTCATGAGAGGTTCTAAATCCATCAAAAAAATGTGTGAATGGTAAGCTGCCCTTGATAGCAGAAAGATGGGCGACGCATCCTAAATCCATTACTTCTTGAACATTAGAAGATGCTAACATTGAAAATCCTGTTTCTCGAGTAGTCATAACATCCGTATGATCTCCAAATATTGAAAGAGCATGAGTTGCTAAAGCTCTAGCACTTATATGAAACACACCTGGAAGCATTTCTCCAGATATTTTATACATATTAGGAATCATCAATAATAATCCTTGTGAAGCAGTATAAGTTGTAGTAAGTGCTCCACCTACAAGTGAGCCATGTACTGCTCCTGCTGCTCCTGCTTCTGATTGCATCTCAGCAACGTGTACTGACTGTCCGAAAATATTTTTCTTACCATGGGCAGACCATTCGTCTACTAATTCTGCCATAGGTGAAGAGGGAGTTATTGGATAGATAGCTGCTACTTCAGTAAAAGCATAAGAAGCATAAGCTGCAGCTTCATTTCCATCCATTGTTGCAAACTTTCCCATTAAAAATTCCTCCTTTTTCATATGATAATAATGCTTTACTAAACTATTATTTGACTTATTCATAATTTTTATTAGGAAATTTTCTAAAAATATACTTT
>Ga0074193_1002527_pt1 | contig 16224 bp, 19 predicted proteins | sample EPASupsiteHSE605_FD_64523 | JGI IMG/M metagenome (GOLD analysis project Ga0074193, IMG submission 64523) | Bioremediated contaminated groundwater from EPA Superfund site, New Mexico - Sample HSE6-05 | ecosystem: Environmental > Aquatic > Deep subsurface > Groundwater > Contaminated ... | reverse complement strand
GCAATCTTAGTAAGAAAATCAAGTGATGGATTGTATGTTCCACTTTCCAGACGACTGATGTTGGATTTTTGAGTCCCAACCCGAAGTGCCAGTTCTTCCTGGGTAATATTCTGGCTTGTTCGCGCCTCGATAATTTGTGAAATGACATCGTAACGCGGCTTGAGCTTTTCATACTCCATCTTGAATTCTTCATCCTTCATCAAAAGCTCTTTGACTTAGAATATACCGCCTTTCAATAAACAACTAATTTTCATCAGCTCTTCGTACCTTGTCGTCCAAAGCCATCCCCATACTTAACCGAATGGAGCTGGCCGCCGGTTGCCCAGTTATCTCGTGGGTATTCGTCAATTACTATGGTTATCCAATCCAGATCCACATCCAGTGTTCTGGCAACTTCTCGAGTTATAGCCTCAACAAGCTGCTGCTTTTGTTAAGTTGAACGGCCATGAGCCATTTTTATGTTAATAAAAGGCATTTCATAATTGGCCTCCTCGTATAAAGAATTTTACAATTATGTATTTGATGTTTTTCCCAAAAAAATGAACTCTAATTGATAGGACATATTAAAGTGACCCAGTTCTTTGGGTGAGTGAGTGAAAGTCTGGCTGTTTATCCACCTCGTTTATTAAAACCGTTAAATTCTAAAGTGCTTAATATCTTCGCAAATACGATTCAATATATTTACGTACTGCTATTGCCGGCTCATATATGCCAAAATGTCCTTCACATAGTATATCTGCATCCAGGCTTAGTAGTCGATGCATTGAGCTTCGCCATTTATTTATATCTGATCCCCATTCCTGGTAAAAAGGTCCATGAATATCCTGCCCAAACAGTATCTTTAAGCCTGCACACCAGCAAAGGATTGATAGGCTACCCGGGGTATGCCCAACGGCTAAGGCACGCATTATTAATCAGATAATCGATCTTCCCGTATCTCTTAATGACCTGTTCTACAAATTCCACCAGGATCTTTTCTTCTGCAATATCACCACAAAAATAAAGTTCGCAATTGACGCAAATAGCATTAAACAAGTATAATATAGTTAGAATATTACTATAAGGAGATAATGCCATGCAGATTAAACCGTCCGCAAGCATCAGGCAGAATTACAATGAAATTGCGGCTTTATGCAAGTCTACTAAAGAACCTGTTTTCCTCACCAAAAATGGCGAAGGCGATCTTGTGGTCATGGATATAGAGACGTTTACCCGCCGCGAGAAAATGTTGAAGCTGAGAGAAGAACTGCTGGCTGTCGAGGAAGACCGTCTGGCCGGTCGCGTAGGATGCACACCGGATGATCTGGATAGCTTTTTAGACAGCATTATTGATGAGGTCGAGCATGGATAAGACACCTCGATATAAAGTCATTATTTCCGATCGTTCTCGTCAGATGCTGGCAAGCCATGTCCGGTTTATGGCGCAAAATAGTCCCCCCGCCTCCCGCAAAGTCAAGGATGAACTGATGGAAGCCATCCGCTCATTAAAAGAAATGCCGGAGCGTTTTCCGTTTTTTGGGGGTGAATATATCCCGCCGAACAAATATCACAAAATGTTCGTTCAAAAATGGTATCTTTTCTTGTACCAAATCAAGGACCAAACTATATACGTTGACTATATCGTTGATTGCAGACAGGATTATGGGTGGCTGATACGCTAAAATATAATATTTTCTAAGCAGACCAAACTAACTAATCCGGATTCTCTCCCCGATCTCTGGGTATTTTGAAATTTCATAATAAGCTGTCTTATTGCAATCTATAAGCATGCCTACCTGTTGATGGAGTTCGCTTTCAAGTCTATTTATTGGCAGCACCGGTATGTTTATAGCGGTTTCCGAATAAACCCTGTAAGATATTTTCACCGGAGCTGGTTCTACTGTATTTGTATTATTATCTGAGGTTCCTGGACTAAGTTTTTCAGTGCTAATATTTACAGTTTGTGGTGAATCAATCCAATCAACTTTACATCCTAATGCCTCACTCACAAAGCGTCCAGGAACCATCGTTCTATCATTAATAATTTGAGGTGGTACATCTAGCTGAATTGGATTATCGTTTTTATAGGCTACTGCAGATCCAATTGTTAATTGAATTGTTGTGCCACTTTTTATTGCCGTAACTGTTTGTGTTTGATCGTCCCAAGAAACCGTTGCACCTAGGGCTTCAAATATTCCTCGTAATGGAACCATGACTCTATCATTTATATTTATGGGTGGTTGATCATAGGTCTGATTTTTTCCATCAATACAGACTTTAATTGAGTTATCAATAGTAGTGGTAGTCTCATTTATTGCATTTCTCAAATAATATGGATCTTTTAAACCCTGCTCGAAAGCTTCTTTTGAACCAGGTGTGGAATCAATGGAATAGAGCCATTTGTCTACGGTTAAGTCAAACCAATCGGCTATACGAATATTAGGATAGTTTTTCAGGGAGCTAAAGCATTCGTTGATCCAGGCCTTTTTATCCCCCCCGGTCTCGTTGCAAGCAAACTCGGTGATCATAAAAGGTTTTCCTGGATATTTTAATAGATACTCATTATAAATGGGACGGTATATATCATTGAAGTTGCGCCACGTATCATTGGGGTAGCTGGTCCCTCCGTTATAGCCGGTCAAACCTACCCAGTCAACAAAATCCGAACCGGGATAATAGAGCTCAGGGCTGTTCCACTTAAAATCGGGATAGGACCTGTCATGCGGATTCCATACGAAAATAACATTATTAGCTTTTTCCTGTTTGACTATTCGATATATATGTTGCCAAGCATCTATGTACAAATCGGCATCCTTGGAGTAATACCAGTCGCACCAGACTGTATAGTCTCCGTTCATTTCGTTGCCAAAACGAAGGAAAATTGGTTTTCCAATGGCTTTCATCCGTCTGACACAATCTTTAATATAGGCATCATAATCTCCATTGATAATACCGGGAATGAGAACGCTGGTCTTATCCACCTGGGGATTCATTTTAGGCTGCCAGGTTAGCATCATAACCCGCCCTTCAGAATAGGCACGGTCTACAATCTCCTGCGGGAACTCCTGCCAGAAGTCCATATAGGTCATAAAGAATTCGAATTTATAATCCAGTGATTTTTCGTATTTTATAAAGGGGCCGCTTCCTTCCGGCAGGAAATAGGTTTGGTTATAGATGCCAAACATTATTTGATTAGCCGGTATTGTAAGACTCATCTTTTCACCCGCAAGGCGAATATCCTTATGAATCAGTGCTGGAGCTTTGATTTCTGCCTGACTGGCAGCAGGCTGGGATTTGAAGCTCTGAACGATATGATCCATCACTGCACTATACTCGGACAAATGCTCGGCGTCTGTTTTCATAATGAAAGTATATACATTCCCAGGGTAAATAAGATCAATTTCCCGATAAAGGTTGAGATCATTGGCGCGGCCGCCTATTTTCGGCCTCTGCCACATGATTTGGTACGCCTGTTGATTATTGACAGGCTCCTGACTTTGTAGGGTGACTTTAATGCCTTGTTCTTGCCCAGTAATATGTTGATTACTAAAGTTCAGGTACTCGTCGGCGGATATATTTTTCAGGGGCTGTACAAAGATGTCTATAATCGCCATGCGGTCATAGGCTGACAACCTGGCTACCGTCCCTGGTTTGCTGGCATCAATTTGCCATGTAAAAGGAACTTCTAGCTGGTAGCCATCGATTTCATTGATATATTTTTCCCATCCTGGCATAGAGGTTTTATCAGTATTTACAATCGTTGCCGCGGCTGCCTCCGAATATCCTCGATATCCATTCCAAATGCTGCTGTCATTGATGGTGAGCGTTAGATATAAACAAAAAATAAAAACAAAATATAATCTCTTCATTACTAATGCTTCCCTTCATAAAATTATAAAAATTTACAATATTCAATTTTCCTAATGCTATTTTCTAAACTAATAACAGTAGTAGACAGATACGGCAGTATCATAAATTTCGTGGTTACATCGGCTACTTACTTTGTCGACCATGAAATGTTGAGCGTTGGAGATGTAGTAATTGGCTTCTATGACGCAAATGCGCCGATCCCTTTTATTTATCCGCCACAGTATGAAGCAGTGGTGATGGCTAGAGTTTCCCGCTATCAAAACGTCAAAGTGACTTCGTAAAACTTCGCCCCAGCTTTACTCATCATCACACCTTCTTTCATAATCTTCTTTATAGCTTACCATGCCTATAGATCAACGGCTATCTGCACGTTATGGCATATTAATAATTGCAGTTCTGCAAACTAAATGGTAAAATCAAGTGATTTTTTCTATATTGTTTATTTAAAGGTGTACATTTAATGATTATGATCTTTTTATCTGCGCTGGCAGTAGCTTTCTCGGGTGCCATGATGCCTGGCCCCTTGCTTACATACACTATTAGGCAATCGTTAAATTCCGGTCCCCATTCAGGATTCATCATTATCGCCGGACATGCTGTACTGGAAATCATTTTAATTGCCTTGATATTTATGGGATTCGACATCATCCTGCAATCTAACTCTGCCCAAATCAGCATCGGTATTATTGGTGGATTATTGTTAATTTACATGGGCTCTGATATGATTTTCAGTTCCTTGAAGAATAAAATTAAGATTGAATTGGACAATAACAAATCCAGTGCAAGCAATATGTTGCTTTCCGGTATTGTGATTAGTGCAGCCAACCCTTATTTTCTTTTATGGTGGGTCATTATAGGTCTGGGCTTTCTCATACAGGCTTACAAATCGTTTGGTACCGCAGGAGTATTTGTGTTCTATATAGGACATATATTAGCCGATTTTATATGGTACGGGTTGATTTCAATAATCGTTGGCACAACACGTAAATTCATCAAGGAAAACTTGTATCGTATTGTTATTGTTGTGCTTGGCTGTTTACTAATTTTCTTTGGCGGCAGTTTTTTTTACAAAGCAATTATAATCCTGGTTTAATAAGTGCCAATCCTATTTAAAATATGTTTCAAATCCATTGTTGATAATATAGCTGTTTTTTGGGGTTTGACACAGAATGAGGAACAAATTAAAAATATCCACAGATGAAGCCATTGCATTGAGAATAATAAGAGCCATAATGAAATTATTTAGCACATTACAAAATCCTAAAATAATTGGAACAACAATAGATAATAAAAAATATGGCATAATAGAAATTATAATAAATCTAATCTTTGATATTCTTTCTGTTGTTGTTACAAAACCACCATTCAATGTAATTCCCCAATAAGTTTTATCTGATTTTATAAAGTGAGGAATAAATATCATATGAATTAATTCATGCACTATTATTAAGATAAATGCTGCTATGATAAAATAAACTATCTCCTTTATGGTCACAGTAAATGTATAATTCGCAATAATACTCTTAAGCGGATTGTAAATTGGAATAATAATTGAAATAGAAAGTAACCCATTTATAAACATTAAGGGTACAGAAGCTAAAATAGCAGTTAACAGATTTTTAGGTTCTTTTATTTTTCTCCAATTCTCAGCAACCAATTTTTCCGACAACTTTTTATCCGTGGCAGGAATTCGTCTAACAAATCTCATATATCTCCTTCAACTTTGTTATCCAACTACATTTAAATTTATTAGCTTTAGAAGAATGTGATCTGAATTAAACAACGACTATGCTCATTTGTTCATTACCTTTAGCTAATAATTTTTGGTTTGCTCGTATTCTATAAGCTCTTATTCCTAGCCCAACGGCTACGTATAGAATTGAAGTAATGATTCCATTGATTGGGGAAACAAGAATTTCTTTTCCGGCTGCGATGCTGATATAACCTGATATAACTAAAAGATTTATAAGCGAATCCTCTACCATATGCAATATAACACATGGCCAAACTGACTTTGTTACCCTGAAAAGCTCAGTAAACATCACCGTCCAACATAAGAATGTTATAAAAGAAACAAAGACATATACAGCTCGGCTGACAGGCATTACCGCTTGTATATCTGCCTCAGGTAAAAAGACCAGGTAATATGGAATATGCCATGCTGCCCACACACAGCCAACAATGAGATATAGCTTCCAGTCATTAAGATTTAATTTGACGAGTTGTGAAGTTAGATAACCACGCCAAGCAGTCTCCTCAAAGATATCTATAATAAAATTAATTAACAAAGTACTGCAAAACCCCAAAATAAATGGTCTGAAATTAAGTGCGGACAAGTCTATCCAATTCGTTATAGCTCCGATTATCAAAACGATTGCCGTTACAACAGGAAATATCAAGACAGAAGCCAGGTACCATTTTATATTTCCTTTGAAATTCGGCTTGAAACCAAGATCTTTCCAACTGACCTTAGAAAATAAAATGATTACAAATGCAGTCAGCAAAGGCAATACCAACCATATCCCCATACCAAGAGAATCACCTTGAGGTTGCCCGGTAAGGACAGAGTCCACAAAAACGCCTATCCACCCGCTGATAATAACAACAAAAACGAATACACCCATATTGCGAATAGCTTTTTTATTCATCGAAACCTCCTTATGTACCACCGCCACAACGTACCCCTTCCAGGAAAACATTGATAGTTTTTAACACATGGCCTCCCTTCTAATATAATTTAAATATTTATTCTATTTTTGGACCATTTATATTTACTTAAATTTAATTTTACTTAGTCTGGCTGATTGTATTACATCATTAGCTGTACTTGATAATATATCCATCAAATCTTGCTTTTCATAATCTTTTTTGTCAAAGAACTGAACACTAACTGATAAGACATATCGATCATCTCTTGCAAAATCTTATCCGGTACATCGCCTTCCAGATAGACTGAATTCCAGTGTTCCTTATTCATATAATAGCCGGGCACAATATGCTCATACTGCTGTCGCAGCATCTCGCCAAAAGGTGGATCACATTTCAAAGTGATAATTGCCTTCTTGTATTTGTCTCCACCTTCCATGGCGAACATTTTCCCGCCGATTAGATATCTGGTTACATCCCATTCCACCTTAAAGTCCTTTATAGCTCCGGATTTAGCAAGACAGTATTCATCAATCCAAGGATATTTCACAAAAATCCCCCTTTTTTCGATCAAATGCTATTTTATTGGCACTGCGGAGAGGATCATGCCGCTTGCTGCGAAACAGACCCACCCGGAAAAATTGGAGTGCAATCCTAAATTCTTTGGCATCCGGCACAGTAATAGATACTTCCTCCCAGGTAGCTTTCTTTTATAATGATAATGCCGCAGGTCGGGCAAGGTTTGCCCACGGTGTTTTTACTAAGTTTCGTTCTATAACCCCCGGGCTGACCAAACAAATCCTTTTCGGTGTCCCGGCCGCCTTGGGAAGTCATTTCCTCCAGGGTACCTTTAAGCGAAATGAAGATCCGATTCTTCTCCATATCAGATAAGGCCAGGATCTTTTGCTTGGGATGGACCTGAGCATTATAAAGCAGGTCTTGGAGCACCCCGTTACCCAGCCCCGGTATCCGCTGTTCGGTGGCTAAAAAAGCCTTAACGCTTAATTTTTGCACCTCGGGTCCGGATATAAGCGAGTCAAAATAAGCTTGGTCAAACCGACTGGAGAGAGGAGAAATCTTTTCCTTAGCCATTTGGTAATAAGGGCTGTCCAATTCACCTTCCAAGAAACACAAAAGTCCCCCGTACATCTGGACGGACGCGCTGAGAGCTGTAGAGTCCTCGAATTCAATTAACAGCTGGTGCTTTGGCGGAAGCTTACTATTTTTAGCGTGGAATCTCAAGTTAACCCCGTCCCCGAATACGGCCCGCGCCTTGCCAATTTCAATTTCTACTAGGCCGCCATAACCCGTTGCTTTACCGATCTCTTTCCCGACCAGCAAATCCGAGTATTGCTGAGGATCGCCATGATACCAGGCCAATTTATGCGGGGTATGCACGGCGGTCACCGCCGCAATCCGTTTTCCTTTTAAGGTTTCGTTAAGTTGACCGGCAATGGTCCTGGCTTCTGGTAGTTCCAGCATAATCTAACACCCCCTATTCATGACTTCGTTAGAAATTATTCCTTCCTCCGCCAGCCGTGTTGAAATCACATTTATGCGCAATTGCTTCTAGGAGAGTAACAGCCCGACAATAGTTTTGATGGTGGTACTTTTGCCAGCTCCATGGGGACCCAAAAGTCCTACGATATCGCCCTAGTTAAGAGTAAAACTTATATCGTCAACAGCAATGGCGCAAGGGAAAAAGCTGGCGGAAAAGCGCCAGCTTTTTAAAATTCACTTCTTCATCATATTTTTTGCCTTAATAAAATCTCTAGCGTTTTTCATTCCGCCAAAATCAGAAAACATCTCATTTATTTTCTGTTTCTCTATTTGTTTGAAGTTAAGTCCCTCGTACTTCGCCTCTTTTTTTAGTTTTTGATAGTTTAAAAGACGTTCTTCGGTAATTAAACTATCTTCAATAGCCTTTCTTACGGCACAATGAGGCTCATGATTATGGGTGCAATTAATAAATTTACATTGGCCAGCTAGTTCATCAATATCCGCAAAGGCTTTTGATAAATTAGCACTTTCAATTCCCAGTTCGCGCATACCTGGTGTGTCTATAACTGCGCCACCCAAAGGTAAAATTATTAACTCGCGTTTTGTTGTGGTGTGTCTGCCTTTGTCATCTTTTCTAATCTTATTAGTTTCAATAACATCTTCACCAATAAGAAGATTTATTAAAGTTGATTTGCCAACGCCTGATGAGCCAATAAAGGCAACCGTTTTACCACAAGTAGTATATTTGGTTATGGATTTATATCCGTCCTCAATAATACTGGTGGTAATTATGACATCAACACCAATCGCAACCGTGTTGACTTCCGCAAGCCTTGCGGGTATATCCTCACATAAATCTGATTTTGTCAGCACAATTACCGGGGTGGCCCCACTATCCCATGCAATCGATAAATAACGCTCAAGTCTGCGCAAATTGAAATCATTATTTAACGACATACAAATAAAAACCGTATCAATATTTGCGGCTACAACTTGGACCTCGTTGGCAGTGCCGGCAGCTTTCCGCACAAACATGCTTTCTCTGGCAAGTACCTTGTGGATAATCGCATTGCCACTATCACTATTATCCCTATCGAGGATAACAAAGTCCCCTACCGCCGGATAATCAGATAATGTGGTTGTAGAATAACGGAATTTTCCCGATATTTCTGCTGTTAACTCTGAATTTTCGGTAGCAACTTTATATAACTCCTTATATTGAGTGATGACTCTTCCTAAGAAAAGACCTTTATATAGGGTTGCTTCCTGCATAATTCTTTTAGAAAATCCTAAATCGATTAGTCTATTCTTCAACATTTTTACCTCCCAAAATTTAAATATAAACTTTGGAGGTTTATACATTATTTAATTTGTATACACCTCCAGGTGTAATACAATCTCCGTATTGCTCTGGTTATTCATAAAACAACAGCTCCTTCAAAAATTTAACTTTTTTAATATACAACCAAATTTATTAAACCCCTATTTAAGATGCCTGTCAAGATTGTGGGGCCGGAACATCCAACTTGATTTCCTTACCGTTAATAATCAGCTTTACAGAATCAGTTGATTATCCAGTGGTTTATCCTAGGATTATCATATGTTATGCTTTTATTTGATTATCCATTATGGCTATTTGGAATTGCCGTTGGAATTTTCATTTTATATTACTTAATATCAATTTACTTTGCGGTTAAATATCAAAAAGAAATGTAAGATTGTTGATTGAAAGAATGTGATCGATACAATTGTCGAGGAAGGCCCTATCATGAGATACCAAAATATAACCCTGCTTCGACTTTAGATAATTACTGACAAGCTTTCTGGCTTTCATATCAAGGTGGTTGGTTGGCTCATCGATCAACAAAAAGCTGTTTTCTTTTAAAAACAATGCCACAAGCAACACCTTGGTTTGTTCGCCATTACTGAGAGTATAAAACGGACGATGCAAAACATCTTCCGAAACATCAAGGAGATTTAACTCTCGCATAAGCTCCCAATGAAAATAATTAAGACAGATGCTATCACCTACATTGATGGTAGTATTTTCCTTATCCACCACCTCATACGGAAAATACTCGAAGCTGACACTTGCGGAAATACTGCCACTGTATTCGTATTTACCAAGCAACAAATGGAAAAAAGTTGTCTTTCCTCTACCGTTTCTGCCAGTGAAGCCCAATTTCCAATCGGTGTCTATCTGAAAGCTTACATTCTCAAAGATATTATCGTAACTGCCATCATAGGCAAAGGTCAGATTCGCAACATCTATTAAAGACATAAATTTGTCCTCCTGTGTAAAAAAATTATGAGCTACAAGAAAGCTTATTCTTGCAGCTCAAAAATACACAATAAACCCTGACCCATATAAGGTATGGTAAGAATGTATTATTTAAGTGAAAAGAAATAGTAACTTTCTTGCATAAGCACAACAAAACAAGCGGTTATCTGCCACCGTTCATAATATTTCATTATGCTTTAATTATTTAGCAAGAATAATTACGCATCTTTTCAACTCCTATCTTTTATTATAATTTCATTTTACTAACTTTTGCAAGATTACGTAATTACGCATATACTATAACTAAAGATTATTAAAGGAGTGACAATCATGTCAATTACTTCCTATAAGATTTTCGTTCAAAAACGGAATCTTATTAGCCTTCCAAGAGACATCAGAGAACAACTTAATATTAGTGAAGGAGATGTACTCGAGGTTAGGATGGATAACAATAAAATTATCATTGAACCAATGAAGCTTGTTCCATCTAGCCAAGCATATTTTTGGTCTAATACAGCCCAAAACGATATGCTCGAAGCTAAAAACGATGTTGATTCTGGTAATGTTCGTGAGTTTAATTCCATTAGCGAATTTCTTGACGGTATTAAACAATGACCAGGTACTTTAAGTCTACTAGAAAATTTGATAAACAATTTAAACAACTCGACCAAAAGGCTTCAAAACAAGCAGAAAAATCTATTGAGTTATTCATCTCCGACCCCAGTCATTCCTCTTTACGATATAAAAAAATTCAAGGAACCGATAACTTCTATGAGATCAGAGTCAATAAGTCGGTAAGAATTATAATTGAAGTAACTTCAGATGGAAAAGATCAGATTAACAACCTTTATATTATCGGAACCCATGATGAAGTTTTCCCGCCCAAGTAGCCCGATCGGCAACTTTTTTCTTTTCTATCCTCCTCGTATAATGGCTTCGCTCCACCCAATCATTCCATCATGATTCCTTCCGACCAAACGACTCCCTCCCGTAACTTCGCCGCCCAGAAAGACAATCGCCGCCACGCCGGCGATCGCCAAAAAGATGCCGATCCCGCGGAAGGCATCAATCCGCTCCCCCAGAAATAATACGGAAAACAAAGCGATTATCGCCGGAATCACTCCCTGGATCAGGGAGCCGGCCGAAACGCTAGAAATCCACATCATTGTCCACCGTAACATAAGTATCATATAAGTCGGCTATAAAACTAGAATCTATATTTTTACAATTTATCCCCTTATCAACTATACTTGTTGATTTCCAAAAAAATCCATGCCGAAAAACAGAACAAGCTTAATTATTTGTAGATACATCCTCTCTTAACCTCTTTAACCATTCTATTTTTGCTTTTTGGGTTTCAATTCCGTATTCAATAATAAAAACTCGATACCGGTCAACCTTTTTTATTAACATACTGTCCCTGGCATTAATAAAGTTTGTATATTTCTCTTCCATCAGTTTAAGCTGGCGATCTAATTTATCTAAAACTTCCTGATTACTTAACTTATTAAAATGATTTACCTTATTCAAGAAACCATATTTACTAAAGAAATCATAACGAATATTTTCGTTTTCTTCAGTATCCGATCTCAACCAGTTATCAAAATCCGCTTCCCCTTGGGGAGTAATTTTGATTAGTTTACGATTGGGGGTTTTGTCTTGTTGAACGACTTCGCGAACAATTAAACCTTCCTCTTCCATCTTTTTGACCAAAGTATACAACTGTCCTTTATTTATTTCCGGGCCTTGCTCTGCAAAGTCTCGGTGCAAAACCCGCAGTATATCGTAACCATACGCGGGAAAATCCTTTACTAACCCTAGTATCGTGTACTTCAAACTCACACCATAACCCCCGTATTATATTAATCTTAATCTATTCTCTAGTTAATATAATAAGATATTAGCTTAAAAGTCAAATTATTTTGATTTAGGGTATTGACGTTACTAATAATTGTTGTATGCTAATTATATACTATATTACATATATACTAGTATATATTATTACTTCATGGTAGTTGTCTTATAATCTTTCTTTTCAAGAATATAAGTTGGATGGTAATTAAAATTCGAAAAAAAGCAAGGGGGTTATTTATAATGCGGTACTCACCGATGGATGAAAACTATGAAAGTCGTATCCGTTCTAGTTTTGAAAAACAAGGAATAATGCAAACAATTGGTGGACAGTTATTAAAGGTAGAACCAGGAGAAGTTCATATCGAATTTCCATTTGCCGACGCACTAACCCAACAGCATGGGTTCATCCATGCTGGTATTCTAACCACTGTTGTAGATAGTGCATGCGGGTATGCTGCTAGTACTCTAATGCCGTCTGAATCTGAAGTATTAACGGTTGAATATAAAGTGAATTTTATTTCTCCTGCCAAAGGTGAGAAATTCATGGCTATTGGGCGGGTAGTTAAGCCAGGACGTACCTTATCTGTATGCAGTGGTGAAGTACTCGTAAAAGAAGAATCTGGATATAAAACGGTAGTCCTAATGCAAGCTACAATGATGTTCATAACCAGGTAAGGTTAAAGACAGAGTAATTGAAGCAAGGCAGGATATCTTATACGGTTGATAAAACAAATACGTTTTATCAAATATCCGCTTTAAACAAAAAAATAGACAGTACAGCTAATTATCTAAACGATGACGCCAGTAATAGCTATTTAAAGGTTTTTAAAGACGGTGAGATCGATAAGGGGTCAATAACCATCGGCCAAGGATTAGGAACTATTAATGAAATCTTGACTGCTGAAGAAGTAATAAAAAAGATTGTTAGTGAAGCAATTCAGGCCAACATAAAACTTACTATGTCGCTTGGTTAAAATATATAGTTCAGAATTAGAATTAATTTTATATTTATCTTGCGCCAAATCCGTTTGATAATTAGAAGAAAGGGAATAAAATAATGAATAGTGAGATTAGAACTGAATTAGCTGTTTGTGGATTGGATTGTACAAGATGTGCGGACTATAAAAAAGGCGAGATCAAAAGCTTAAGTGCGAGAATGGCAGATCTGCTTAAAGGTTATGAACGAGTGGCAAGTCTGAAGTCGGTAAATAACCCCCTCTTCAAAGAATATCCTGTATTTCTCGAATTTCTAAAGCACTTTGCCCAAGGAACTTGTGGTGGTTGCCGGAGCGATAATTTACGGTGCCCTATCGAATGCCATGCCAAAACTTGTCATCGACAACATGGTGTGGATTTTTGTTTTGAATGCCGCGAGTATCCATGTGACATACAATTTGAAGGCAAGACCAGAGAAAGATGGCTGGAGCGAAACAATCGAATGAAGGAAATAGGCATTGAGAATTAATATCTGGAACAAAGTAAATTGCCCAGATATTAGTAGCAAGGCATCCAGTCCGTAGCTCCTACGCTACCGGCTGCGCTAATACTATTTTCTTTTCGTTAGACTTTTCGATTGATCAAATAGCATCAAACAAGTATAATATAGTTAGAATATTACTACAAGGAGATAATGCCATTCAGATTAAGCCGTCCGCAAGCATTCGGCAGAATTACAATGAAATCGCAGCTTTATGCAAGTCTACTAAAGAATCTGTTTTTCTCACCAAAAATGGCGAAGGCGATCTTGTGGTCATGGATATAGAGGCGTTTACCCGCCGCGAGAAAATGTTGAAGCTGAGAGAAAAACTACATGATTCAGATTTTGTTTAGTAAAAAATTCATGTACATGCTGGTTTCATCGAATGGCGAAAAATAATAATCCCCATAAATATCTTTAACTTTAAATCCAGCGCCTTCGGCCATCGTTATAAAATCGTACTTACTAATAAGCGAGAAACGAATATCTAAAAAGCGCTTATCAATTAATTTATTATTTATATCATATATCTCATAAAACTGAAGACCGGTGACATTTTTGTTTTTTGTATCATATTGATTATAATAAGAAACAATTAAACTTTTAGTTTGATCAATTTTAAAAACACCTAAATGCCGCAACTGTCCATCTGCGGTTTTTTGGCGATATGCAGGATTATATAATGTGCAAATAAAGATTCCGTCATCTTCTAAGTGTTCATAAATTCTATTTAAGGCTATTTCCTGTTTTTTAACATCATAAATTTCTGAAAATGAGTTAAATGGAATAAATATTAACTTATATTTTTCTCTCAAACTTAACTCGCATACATCTTGACATACAATTTCAGGATTAATGTTTAGTATCCTAGCCTTATTACTAAACACATTCAACATGTCTTTTGAATAATCTACACATGTAAGATTTACGCCCTGTTTTAATAATGGTATCGATACTCTACCTGTACCGCACATTAGTTCAAGGCATTTTCCATTACATTCTTTCGCTATTTTTTTAAAGAAATCCACATCATTGTCCACTGTAACATAAGTATCATATAAGTCTGCTATAAAACTAAAATCTATATTTTTCACAATTTATCCCCTTATCAACTAACGTCCATAAAATTTCTCTGCTAAGCTATGTTGCATGATACACTATAATTTGGTAGGTTTAACCACGATCTAATAACTAATTCTCCAAGGTTTTACAAATTCCTTCTTTAAATGCGCAGCCGGCTTATAACTTAAAATTATTCTGCCTCCCGGAGCCGCTCCACGATACTTTGCTTGTCAGTCATTGCATACGCTACCAAAGGAATCAGCACCCCCAGCCCCAGCAGGAAAGGCAGCACGACTAAAAGCGGCCACAGGATAAAATCATAACTTAAGAACCAGAGCAGTCCACAGAAGGATTTGACTATCAAAAGTGAAAATACCGTGCCGAAAACGAGCGCAAACGCACCAGTGCCAAGCGTACAATAAAGGCCTTCAAACATCAGCATCCGGCGCAGCTGCTGCCGGGTCATGCCAATGCTTTGCAGCATGGCAAATTCCTGGCGCCGGGTCCAAATACTGGTGAGAATGGCATTGACAAAATTGAGAATGCCAATCAGTCCGATGATAAAGCTGAGTGCACCGCCAATCAGGATAACCATGCTCTGCATCCCAGAAAACTCTTTGCGGGAGGTAAACTTCGAGGTGTAATTCATGACCGGTTCCACGTTGTCGGTGTATCTTTGCAAAAATTGCTCCACCGCTGCTTCCTGATCGGCGGAGACATTGAAGGCATAGCTCATTACCGCGGGCTGGGTCACCAATGTTTTGTAGACATCCGCTGGGAGATAGAAGTTATAGTCCCAGCCGTGGCGGTCTGAATTGGCATAACTTTTGATGGCCACATGACCGAGCACGATATACTCCTGCGTCGTGTACTCCCGGCCAGCAAAGGTTTCCGAGGTTCCTTTATAGTTATGCAGCGTGATCGTTTCGCCCACCGCAAAATGGGCGCTGGACATTTGGGGTACGTTGTTGTCATCCAGGTGAACGCCCTCCAGAATGTACTTGCCGGTGGCTAGCTTGGCCAAGTCCAGCTCGCCGTCGATCAGTTCCAGCCGCTGAAGCGGCAGCTCCTCCAGACCATAGACTGCAGCCATAAAATCTCCGTGAGCATCGAGGTTATAAACCTGGGTTTGGTTTTTTTCGTCCTCTGCCGTAAACATTTCCGTTCTGCCACTGTACAGACGCCCACCTTCCTCAAAACCGGGCTGAGCTTCCAATGCCTGAATGAAGCTCTCGGCGGTCTGGTTTTCGGGACCGATGAAGTCATTTTGGAAGTAGTCGGCATGGGCAATCAAAAAATCGGTGTCCACAAATTTGGCGAGGAACTTATCCAGGTCAATGCTCTGCGACAGCGTAAACACCGTGTTCAGCAGCACCAGACTTAGAGACAAGCTGACGACTACCAGAACGGTTCGTTTTTTGCTGCGGCCTATATTGGCCAGGGCCATCCGGGACATTTTCCCGCCGGCGGTGGATTTTTTCAGTTGGCGATTCTGTTTGGTACTTCCGTCTGTATACCGCACTGCCTCCACCGGGGATACCGCGCCGGCAATCCA
>Ga0074193_1002526_pt1 | contig 16233 bp, 14 predicted proteins | sample EPASupsiteHSE605_FD_64523 | JGI IMG/M metagenome (GOLD analysis project Ga0074193, IMG submission 64523) | Bioremediated contaminated groundwater from EPA Superfund site, New Mexico - Sample HSE6-05 | ecosystem: Environmental > Aquatic > Deep subsurface > Groundwater > Contaminated ... | reverse complement strand
TTTGCCGTTTCCGCACAGTAAGTCGCACAGCAGATGCAGAGCATGAGTCGCCCCCGCTGTGATAAAGATATCGTCTGAGTTCACCGTAAGGCCGCGACTTCTGAAAAGCCAGGCGGTTATTTCCGAGCGCAATGCGAGAAGACCTTGCGGACCGGTATATCCGTACATCTCAATCGGCATTTCCACAGAAGCTTTATGAAGCAGCTGTTGCCATAAAAAATGGGGAAATTGCCGTAAATCAGGCCTTCCTGTTCGAAAGTCTGCTTTTAACGTCTGCTTAGGCGAACCATTCTTGCGAGGCGCAAAAGAATCAGATTTATCTATATATAAGCCCTCAGCAACTCGCGTGGCGGCCCCTTGACGGTTTATGACAAAGCCTTCTGCAATCAGCATTTCATAAGCCTCGCCGACGGTGTTTCGGGATACGTCTAGCGCCGTGGACAACTCTCGAGTGGATGGCAGAGAGTCGTTTGATTTCAGCTGTCCGTTCATGATTCGCTCTTTCAGTTCCTGATAAATCTGTCGTTTTAACGGCTGTTCACTTTTTCGGTTTAATTCGATTCCCCACATATTTCCTCCAACTGGTCTAATATATTTCGCGTTGAACTGGCACTTTATCTATACCAGTCCGCTTGGTAAAATTATACCATTCAGCCAAGACAAAGCAAGGCATTAAGAAGGGAAGATTTTAAGTTGAAGAATTGGAAAGGTCCGGTTTATTTGTTTTTTGCATTTTCGCTGGCGGGAACAAGCGTTATATCCGCAAGATTTGTATCTGAAAAGCTTGGAACGTTTACAATTGCATCCACAAGCCTTTTCTTTGCGCTTCTTATTTTGCTGCCTGTCTGCGGGAAAAGGCTGATGGAGAACCTGCGCGAAAGATCCGCAAAAGACTATGTCTTAATTTTGCTTCAGGCCGTATTCGGAATTTTTTTGTTTCGCATGTTTTTGCTCTACGGTCTGCTTTTTACCAGCTCTGTGGAAGCAGGTATTTTGACAGGAGCCACACCCGCCGTGACGGCGCTTTTGGCAATAGCCTTATTGAAGGAGTCGGTTAACAGGAAAAAGATCGAGGGGATCATCTGCACGGTGGGCGGCATTTTGATGATCCAGGGGTTGTTGAGTGGTGGAAATGGTTTTTCTCTGAAGCATTTTGGCGGGAATATGCTGGTGCTCTGCGCCGCGGCAAGCGAATCCGCTTTTAATATTTTTTCGCGTGTTTTAGTCGTCAAGACTACATACAGTCAAAAGGAACCGATCAATCCGTTAGATCAGACGGCGCTGGTATCAACAATCGCCTTCGTTCTCTGTCTGATCCCGGCTTTTTTTGAAGACCCCGTTCAGAGACTTGGCCAAATTGGGCTGCTGGAATGGCTGGCGCTTTTGTGGTATGGCTTATTTGTGACTGCGCTGGCGTTTGTTTTCTGGTACGCTGGAATCAAGCGCTGCGGTGCCTTCACCGCCGCAGCCTTCTCGGGTATGATGCCTTTCACATCCATGCTTTTGTCAGTCATCATACTGGGTGAACACGTCGGATGGCAGCAATGGTTGGGCGGAATTCTTGTAATATTCGGCATGGTTCTGATCGGAACCGGCCACATTTCTATCAGAATGACAAAAGCGATGACAAAAGCGATGACAAAAGCGCAGAAATTGAAAAATGGACAGGAGATGGCGAAATGATGTCTATGATACAGAATGAATTGGGAGTTAAAGCGAAGGATTGCTCTCTGGGTATCCTGATTATGGAGGGTGTGCAAAATGCGGCCTGCGGTGACAGATTGGCAGCAATAAAACACGAGCTTGAACATTCGCTCAGAGAAAAATACGGTCAGGCAACACGGAGTGAGCTGAAGGCGCTGTATCCCATGGATACTTATGTTTTATACTATAAAAAGTTCGGGTACACTTATCATGTGCTACCGCAGCTGGAGTCAGTCATCAAGGGGAAAGCAATATCGGATGGTTTGCCCTTAGTCGAAGCGATGTTCTTGGCGGAGCTTAAAAATATGCTCTTGACAGCCGGACACGACTTTGATCAAATAAAGTCCCCTCTAAAATTTACAGTTTCGACCGGACAGGAAAGCTATGCTTCTCTAAGCGGCAGAGATGTAACCACTATAGCCGGCGACATCATGATTTCAGATCAGCAGGGGATTATCTCCAGTATCCTTCGAGGCCCCGATCTGCGGACAGCTATAACAGACCAAACAAGCCGAGTTATTTATACGGTCTATGCGCCGTCAGGAGTGGCGGAACAGGTGATATGTCAGCATTTAAGCGATATTGAGTTTTATGTTCGAGAATGTTCCGTGAAAGCTGTTACCTGCTTTAAGGAGGTCTCTCGGGAATGAGATTTGTTTCTGACGATAAAATATAAAAGAGGCAACAACAAACCTTGAAAACAAGTTTGTTGTTGCCTCTTAGTAAGAGTCCTGCTTTTTAGAAAGACTTTCTCCCCAAAAGGTCATGATTGACATGGTTAACGTATCAAATTATGAGCTTGTCAAAAACAACCGTAAGGGTAGCGCTTGTTATGAATCAATAGTTTTTATCAGCGTAACCAACCCAGCCGCCTTCCTTAACAAGTGTCTTGTCAAACTCGCCGACTTTGAAATCAATTTCTTCTGATTGGTCTAATGAAGTTACAATGATCTTATCGTTGTCAATGTCAATTGATATTGAAGTGTCTTTCCCTGCATAGTTCTCAAAAAGATACTCGATCTTATCGTTTGGTAATTCAATAGAAAACATACCGCAATTATACATGTTCTGTCTGAATATTCTAGCGAAACTTTCAGCAATCACAACGTTGATTCCATTTACCTCCAAAGCCCATGGGGCATGCTCTCTGGAAGAACCACAACCAAAATTGGCTCTTGTTACAATCACTGCTTTGTCATTAATATCGTCTTTAACGTTAAACCCTGTAAGAGACAAATCCTCCAATAAATTAGGTTTCAAGGCCTCTTTAGTGATTTCAGTAAGATACTTTGCAGGTATAATTTCATCGGTATTGATATCACTTCTATCCAAGAATAAGACTTTTCCGCTAAATTCTTTCATTTTTCCCTCCGAAAATTACACTTTATACAATGGCGAATTTGATATTTTTCCTTCGATCGCTGAAGCTGCAGCAGTAGCAGGACTCATCAGATGAACGGTACCACCTTTGCCCATTCTGCCATTAAAATTTCGGTTTGTTGTTGAAGCACAGGCCTCACCATTTGCAAGAACTCCATTACTCATACCAAGACAAGCTCCACATGTTGGGTTTGTGACGCAAAAACCAGCCTTCTGGAAAATCTCAATTAATCCTTCTTTTAAGGCCACGGAATATATGTCTGGAGTTGCAGGGCTTACAATTGCCCGTACGTCATCACTGATTTTTTTATCTTTGATGATACTTGCGGCAATTCGCAGATCTTCTATACGACCATTGGTACAACTTCCTATATAAACCTGATCGATTTTTGTACCTGTCATTTCATTGACTGATTTTACTTGATCTGGTTTGTACCCGAAAGTAACCATTGGTTCTAAATTCGTAACATCATATTCGTATACTTTTTCGTAGGAAGCATCTGCATCTGAAATCCATTGGGAGTATTCTTTCAAAGCGTCTTCCTTTGTGTTGAATTCGTCTTTTATGAATTCCCAGAGATAGTCAACGGTTGTTTTATCTGGGTAGCATATCCCACAAGTGCCTCCGGCTTCAATCGCCATATTGCATAATGTCATCCGTGATTCCATTGACATAACATCGATAACCGGTCCGGTAAATTCTATGACCATGTTTGTTGCACCGTTTACAGTCAGTTCTTTAATAATAAATAGGATCAGGTCTTTGGCATAAACGCCCGTTTTTAAGGTGCCATTAAGCACAAATTTAATTGTTTTCGGAAAATGGAAGGCACAAACACCCTTCAGTATACCTACTTCAAGATCAGTTGTTCCGACACCTGCAGCAAACGCTCCAAACGCTCCATGAGTACATGTGTGTGAATCCCCCATAATAACTGTGTAACCCGGTCTTACAAATCCTTTTTCCGGGAATATGGCGTGACAAACACCATTTCTTCCAATGTCAAAGAAGTCTTTGATACCATGTCTTTTAGCCCAATCACGTAGTATCTTTCCTTGTTCAGCGGTTTTAGAATCTTTTGCTGGTGTCACATGGTCTATGACAGCTTTAATTTTCGAAGGATCAAAGACTCTGTCCATTCCCCTTGCCATAAGATCCGTGATGGCAATGGGTGTGGTAATTTCGTGACAGAAAACCCTATCCAATTTTAAAACATGCGTATCAGGAAAAGGCATGTTTACCCTGTGTGCATCAAATATTTTCTCGGCTATTGTTTTTCCCATTTTCTTCTCCTTGTGTTTTTCATCGAAATTTAAAATTTGTGCTGGCTGTGTAAACCTGCTTCTACATTTTATAATAAATTTTTATAATATAAAAGAGTAATTTTATACTCTGTTGCAATATACATAGTTACGCTTTAAACATGTTCTTCGCAAAATGCTTAGTTCCTAAACCATATGAAATGGATAGTTGATATCTCTATATCATAATCAAAGATGTTCACAAGCTTTGTCAAGAGCACAGAAAAAAGCAGCGAGCATTTCCAAACAGCTCGCTGCTTCCAATGTGCTTGTAACTTTTGACACAATCTGAACAATTTTTAGAACCCAGGTATGGAGTTGGGTGTGAATTAATGGGAGAATGCATTCTCCTCATCGACTAAACCCAATGCAATTTCTATCAAGGTAGCGAGATGCATCATTTTCATACCAAGGTGATAATGTTTATTCATGTCAATAAACTGGTCCATACAGTTATGGCAAGGGATACATCCAATTATCGCACCAGTAGCCACTAGTTGATCAACTTTTGGTTTGGCTTTAATCATACGCATTGCTTTAGATTCGGCGACGGCTCCCGCTCCGCCACCGGCTCCACAGCAATAGTTATACTCTTTGTTGGGAAACATTTCTCGAAAATCCATGACTGTATTATTAAGCACATAGCGCTGCGGCTCAACAATCCCTTCTTTACGAACCGTATTACAGGGATCATGTAGGGTTACTGGGATTGTATTTCTGGTCTTATCTAGTTTTAATGTGCCATCTTTAATCCATTCTTCATACAACTCCATTATATGACGAACAGGGAACGGTTTTCCTTTCCAATAATCACGACCAAACACCCTTGTTGATCGGAACGCGTGACCGCATTCTGTGACAATAATTTCTTTAGCGTTTAGCCGCTCTGCTTCTTCAAACATCGGGCGTGAAATTTCAGCGAATTCATCGTTTTTGCCTGTGAACAAACAAATATTTGTAGCATCCCAGCGCTTAGAGCTAATTGTAAAGTTTGCTTTGGCTGCGTGGAATACATTGAGTATACTTTGCAGATCAGCTGGATAATGTTTAATCTCCCGAGCATTGAATCCAAAAAAGTAGTCGGCATTAGGAACATCTAGAGGAATCTTATAAGTCGGATCCTTCAAATCATCCTGCATCATTTCTTCGATCCATTCTAATGTCTCATCATAATCAATTTGTTCGACACCCATCTGATTGCCTGTTCGTATATGATCATCCGCAATAACTTGCAAATAACCGGGTGCCCTTTCCACTTTTCCTCGGAAGGCTCTCGTGAGAGCGTTCATATTTACTCCCATTGGGCATTCCACGGTACAACGATTACACATTGTACAATTCCAGATAAAGGGATCGTTTTCTGCTTCTTCTCGCATACCCAAGGCTACTTTACGTATGAATTTACGAGGGTCTTGATCCTCATGGAGATTACTATAAATACAGCCAGCCGTACACATCCCACAGGTAAGGCAATTAGAAAAATCGTAACCCTTTAATAATGCTGCCACTTCATCACGTAAGGTTGGATCTAAACTTTTAATTCTTATTGGTTCACCCATCTTAGGATCGCCTCCGAAATAAATTTATTTTAAAAACCTCAGGACAAAATTTGGGGCATGATTCACATCCGATACACTGATCCTGGTCTTCAGCAATCAAATTGTTACCTCCTTGTTATTTTCTCTTTGTACAAAACCATCGCAGGATCCGCCCTCATTTAACTTCTACGTCTCTTCCAAGTATCGGAATTACTAACCAACGATTATTGACATATGCCCTTTAATTACTTGAATTATACTTATCATTTGAACATATGTCAATAATATTTATCTGAAAATTTAATTATATATTTGAGATCCTTTGATATGCTGGGAAAGAATTGAATAAACGACATGTATCATATCAAAGACATTTTGAAGATCTTAGTGGACATCTAAATTAATGTTCAGTATAGAGATTTAGCATATAACTTGTGGTGTATTTACTGGTCATTTATGCAAGGAAATACAAATGCACAGTTTTCGTACTAACTTAAAACTGTGCATTCTAATTATCATATTTGAATCGATGGCTTTATAAGTTAAGTAACCCCATTAGCTCATTTTTGAAAATCTGCTCTTATGAGTCTGAAATCTTATTTTCACAGGTCAACCCAGCAGGAGGTTTTCACTCAATATGAAACAATATATAATAAAGACAATAAAAGACCTACCAATTCGTTCAAGCGAATACGCTGAAAGTGGTGTGCTTACCAAAAACATCATGGGGAGGTAATAACAAGATGATTGAGGAGAAATATAAGGAAAGATATAAAGCAAGCAATACTCCTTGGGATATTGGCAAACCTGATTTTAATCTTATTCAGACTGTTAGCTCGATGGTTATAGAACCCTGTAAAGCCTTGGATATTGGGTGCGGAACTGGCTATAACTCCATATGGCTTTCCCAAGAAAATTTTGACGTGATTGGTATTGATACGTCGGAGATTGCCATACAAAAGGCTTTAGTGGAAGCTTCAAAGGCTAATGTCAAATGTAGATTTATTGAAATTGACTTCCTTACAAATAAAATTGAAGGTGCGCCATTTGGCTTTGTTTTTGATAGAGGTTGTTTTCATTCATTTAATTCGAATGAAAAACGGAAGATATTTGCTCAAAATGTAGCTGACCATTTAGTGAACGGTGGCTTGTGGCTTAGCATTCTCGGAAACGCTGATGAACAACGTGATAGGCCAGGTCCTCCGCAGCGGACTGCTAGCGATATTGTTGACTCAGTGGAACCCTACTTTGAAATTCTTTCTCTTGTCTCCAGCCATTTTGGATCTAATAGCCCTAATCCACCTAGAGCCTGGATATGTCTTATGCGAAAAAGGTTATCTTAGTTAGAATGTCTTTATTCATATATTGTGTAAAATTCGTATTTGGCAATATTTTATATTTTCTGAAGGATAAACGCAGCAAAAAAACCAATAAAACCAAAAAGCACAGGCGAATAATTAGGCCTGTGCTTTTCTGATTTTTTCCTCTGCTGTTATTCGAAAATTGACTCCACGAACACAAATTTCAGGGTATACGAGCAATTTCTGAATTACCCGACCTTGGTCCTCATGTAGCTTTAAAGCGAATTGAGCCATGTGTATTGTCACAAAAGGGCTTGTTGCCCGATTTACCACAGCGGCAAAGAGTGACCTGATTTCTCACCTCTAATTCTGAACCATCACTTGATTCAATCGGAATTGCACCTTTAACCCATATTGGACCGCTAACTCCGCCCTTGTATGAGGGGTCTTCAACGATTCCTATAGAAGGGTTGAGCTTTTCTTCTATTGGTTGTCCGGTTTTCTCCCAGGCAAGCAGTCTACCTGCTGGGCATTCCCAGGCCCCTTGGATTGCGCTTGCGCGTGATTTCGGATTAGCGGAGTCTTCAGCAAGTTCCCAAACTGAGCCATCTTCTCGATGACAAAATCTGGCGTAGGCACACAGCTCTGGAAGATCGGTGATAATAAGCTCTGGCCCAACAACTGTTCCCGCACGTTTAAGATATGGTTCTCTGCTAGCAGTTTCTGTACCATCAAATGGGCTCTTTTCATGATTTCCGTCACAGTAAGGGCTGTTATGGGATTGACCACAACGGCAAAGAGAATATTCCCTCTGTTTTGGGTAACAATCGGCTACTTCCCATTTTACAGAACGTCCTTCTTCATTAGCAATGATTGTTTGCTTTCTTATAGGGATATTACCCAATACAAGGTATGGCCCATTTTTAAGGATTTTGATTTTGGGGACATTAGTCTCTTTTGCCATAATAAGTTCCATTCCTTTCTTTCGCTGTGCACAAGGCACAAAAATATCATGAAAGAGGACCTCCAATAATGTTGATAAACAATTGTTTGAATGTGAATTGATAGGATTGCAATAATTCTAGGTAATGGTAATATGGGATATGATAAAGAGTTTAATAATAATGAAATGTAGGGTAGAATTAAGCATGGAAAAACGAGAAAAGTATGATTGTCTTGTCATCGGCTGCGGTATGGCAGGCACAGTAATAGCGCGTGAACTGGCGGAACGGGCAGGTAAAAAAGTATTGCTCCTTGAAATGCGCGACCATATAGGCGGGAACGCTTATGATTTCAAGAGTGATAATGGAATTCTTGTACATCGATTTGGTCCTCATATCTTTCATACAGACGATAAAAGGGTCTTTGAATATCTCTCCCGGTTCACACAATGGCGGAATTACTCTCACGAAGTCGTTGGCGATATCCACGGGCAGTTGATGCCCATTCCTTTTAACCTTAATTCCCTCCATTTGGCCTTTGAACCCTCTATAGCAGCACGTCTTGAGCAAAAGTTGATCGACATTTATGGCTTCGGAAGCAAAGTGCCCATTTTGGAACTGCGCCAACAGTCCGATACGGAACTTGCAGAAATAGCAAATTTCATATACAGCAACATATTTTTGTATTATACGCAAAAGCAATGGGGACTAGCTCCCGACGAAATCGACTCTTTGGTTACCGCACGCGTTCCTGTATTTATCTCATATGATAACCGCTATTTTCAGGACACATACCAGGGTATCCCAGCCGAGAGCTATACTTTACTTTTCGAGAGGATGTTAAATCATCCCAATATAGAGCTCCGTCTCAGTTGTGACGCCCGAACCTTGCTCCGGCTGGAATCAGGGGAAGTGTTTTTGGACGGTTGCCCGTTCAACGGTATAGTAGTCTACTCTGGACCGACAGACGAACTGTTTGACTGCCGGTACGGACGTCTGCCCTATCGGACTTTAGATTTTGTCTTTGAAACATACAATACCACATGGTACCAGCCCAAGGGAACTGTGAATTATCCTGTTGACCAAGACTACACTCGTATAACTGAATTTAAATACCTCACCGGACAGACCCTGGATGGATGAACTACCACAGTCAAAGAATACCCACGGGCATATACGGGAGACGACAGTGAGACCCCCTATTATCCAATCCAAAATCCAGAAAATCTTATCCTTTATGAGCGTTACAGGAAATTAACCGATGAATTTCCACAATTTCATTTACTGGGCAGACTTGCGGAGTACAAATATTACAACATGGACGCTATAGTTAAGAAGGCCTTGGAGCTTGCTGATTCGTTAATTAAGTAGTGTTTTAGTACCCCTATGTACCCGTGTTTTTTATACCACTTATTTTAAGTGATCAAGCTTTAAAGGAGCGTTACAGATTGAGAATAATTACATTTGCAATTCCATGCTACAATTCAGCAGCTTATATGGAACGCTGCATCGATTCACTTGTAACCTGCGGAAACGATGCGGAAGTTATTATAGTAAATGATGGTTCAACGGACGACACCGGAAAAATCGCCGATAGCTATGCAGCACAATACCCTGATATCGTGCGGGTGATCCATCAAGAAAATGGAGGACATGGCGAAGCAGTTAACAGTGGCTTGAGTAACGCTTCCGGTCTTTATTTTAAAGTTGTAGATTCGGACGACTGGATGGATGGCCCGGGTATGGTTGAAGTGCTGCAAACCCTCAAAACTTTAGTGAGTCGCAACTCTGCTCCAGATATGATGGTATGCAATTATGTTTATGAAAAACTGTCGGAAGGGACCAGGCACGTCATTAATTATTGTAGTGTCTTTCCCCGCAATCAAATGTTCGGTTGGGATGACATGAAAAGGTTTCCTCCCTGGAAATATCTTCTTATGCACTCTTTGATTTACAGAACCCAACTGCTGCAGGAATGTGGTCTGAAATTGCCAAAGCATACTTTTTATGTAGACAATATTTTCGCTTACCAGCCGCTGCCTTTTGTGAACAGTCTATACTACCTTGATGTAGATCTTTACCATTATTATATTGGTCGGGAAGATCAATCGGTCAATGAAAGCGTAATGCTAAGAAGAATCGACCAGCAACTCCTTGTAACTCGCATCATGATACGGTGTCACCGCCTCCCTGGGAGCATATCCACCAAAAAGCTCTCCAGCTATATGCTTAGCTATTTAGCCATGATGATGACCATTTGCACAGTATTTCTGAGAATTTCCGGTACAAAGGAAGATAAAAATAAAGAAAAGGAGCTTTGGTCTTTTCTTATTAGTTGCGACAACGGCTTATATCGGCATGCGATCAGCCGGTTTTTGAGAATGGTTGCCAATCTGCCCGGACGTTCTGGCAACAAAATTACCGTTGGTTTATATAATATAGCACGCAAAGTCTATAAATTTAATTGAATATGAACCTCAGAAAAAACAAAAACCGCTTAAACCTTTCGGTCTTAAGCGGTTTGAGACTAGTATCGCGACGTCCCCTTTTTGCAGGACATAGTTTGCTAATGAATTACCTTTAGATCGTAGGGGTCGTATGCAAATTCACCGTATATAGTATCAAATTGCACTATAATAAATACTCCAGTCTCATCAATATCAACACGAACAACGGTTCCTTTGCAGTGATTATACGTCTCGACATGGTCTCCAACTTGAAACTGGTACTGATGGAGAAGGGATGGGCTAGTACTAATTTCAGGATTTTGCGTTAACATAATTCATGCCCTCCTTTTTCAATCGCACTTTAGTTCCTAATTAAAGTCTAACACTATCCTAATACTATGTCTATATGTGGACCTTATCGTCATAATAGACTTTGGTTATTGTTTGTGTGATAATTTTCATTAGAATTGGTTTTTTATATCTCCACCATTAACTTTCCACAACAGGTAGGAATTTCTTCCCCTTTTTTTAACTTGATAACCTTTTGGCAAATACTACAATAAACTTCACATTCCTCATTAGCATAGGGCATAATAGTCACTTCCTTCCTTTCAGCATACTATTGCAAGTCCGATATTTAGAAGAACTATAATATAATTATTAATACTATGATTATATTATAGTTCTTCTAATGTGGTTTTTCAATCATTTTGTACTATTTTTTTCCTGCCAGCCACTCACATTTCTCATTGCTGCCTACAGCAAAGGCATGGTATAGTATTTGCAGCAAAGTGGAAGGATGAAGCACATGTTCAATAATATTCTTGATACCATCGGGCATACTCCGCTAGTCCGGATCAACAGGTTAAACCCCAAACCAGACATTCAGCTTTATGCAAAGGTGGAGAGTTTTAACCCGACCGGAAGCATCAAAGACCGCATTGCCCTCAAAATGATTGAGCAGGCGGAAGAAAGCGGCACTCTAACTCCGGATAAAATAATAATCGAACCCACCTCCGGCAACACGGGGATTGGCTTAGCCATGATAGGCGCAGTAAAAGGGTATAAGGTCGAAATTGTCATGAGTGAATCGGTTTCCGATGAACGCCGTAAAATGATTCAGGCTTTTGGAGCAAAGATTATTCTGACGGAGGCTTCACAGGGAACTGACGGAGCCATTAGGAAAGCTCATGAACTTTGTCACAGTCATCCTGGCAAATACTTTATGCCGAATCAGTTTTCCAATGAATATAACAAGCTAGCCCATTATTTTACGACAGCGAATGAAATCTGGGAGGACACCCAAGGGAAAGTCACCCATTTTGTCTCCGCACTTGGTACATCCGGGACCATCATGGGAGTAGGAATGGGACTGAAAAATCAAAATCCCAATATCCAGATCGTTGAGGCTCACCCTGTCCGGGGCCATTATATTCAAGGCCTTAAAAACATGGAGGAGGCAATGGTTCCGGAAATTTACGATCCAACAAAGATTGACAGGACCGTGATGATTGAATCCGAGGACGCCTTTGCGATGTCCAGAGCCATTGTGCTACAGGAAGGTATTTTTGTAGGTATGAGCAGTGGAGCCGCCATGCTTGCCGCACTAGAATGCATCAAGGACATGAAAGAAGGCTTTGTAGTAGTTTTGTTCTCTGACGGAGGAGAAAAGTATTTGAGTACGGATTTATTCAAATTACCAGTCTAATCTAATGATTCTGTTGCAGAAACCCTTTGTCATGCTATTAATATCACGTTTTATTGTCATCCTTAGCGAAGCGAAGGATCTTAGCCCCAGATCCTTCGCTCTCGCTCAGGATGACACCAAAATAGTTGCAGTGACTTGATATTTTATATTGTTTATAGACTTTCTGCAGAGGAATCATCTAATAATATTTGGCATTATTGAGTATTAAATAGCCCAGTAGCTTGACTTTCACGCTACTGGGCTATTATTTTACCTTTATTTGCCTGCCAACATATTTTTCAGGTCAGTCTTTACATCACCGGTAAGCTTTAGATTGAAGTTTTCTTGAAGGACACTCAAAACGCCAGGTGTTACAAATTCCGGAGCCTTAGGTCCAACATAGATGTTTTTGACCCCTAAGCTAAAGAGTCCCAAGAGAATAGCGACTGCTTTTTGTTCAAACCAGGAGAGGACAATACTTAGGGGGAGGTCGTTGACCCCACAGCCAAAGGCATCTGCCAAGGCTAAGGCAATTTTGACGGCTGACCCGGAATTGTTGCATTGACCTAAATCGATATAGCGAGGAATTCCATCTATCGTGCCAAAATCATGGTCATTAAAGCGGAACTTACCGCAGGAAGTCGTCAAAATTACGCAATCTTGAGGTACTGAGAGGGCTAATTCACGGTAATAGTCGCCGCCTTTTCCAGGTGCGTCACAGCCGGCGATAACAAAGAAACGCTTGATCTTGCCGGCTTTTACTGCCTCTATGATTTGAGGAGCGATTCCTAATACAGTGGTATGGTGAAATCCGGTTGTCAAGGTTTTAGATGATTTTACATTAGCTACTGGTAAGGACAGTGCTTTATTGATAATCGGAGTAAAATCATCGTTTGCGATTTTAACGACGCCTTCTAATCCGGTAAGATCATAAGACCAGAATCGATCACTATAACTTCCTTTAATAGGCATAACACAGTTAGTCGTTCCAAGAATCGCCCCAGGAAACTCTTCAAAAAGCTTACGCTGATCAAACCAAGACTTACCTACATTTCCTTTTAAATGAGCGTATTTTTTCAGATGAGGATAACCATGCGCAGGTAACATTTCGGAATGAGTGTAAATATTAACGCCTTTACCCTCACTCTGTTTCAATAGTTGTTCAAGGGCGAACAGGTTATGCCCAGTAACCAAGATGCAGTGGCCCTCGATTTGGTCTTCGGAAACCGTTACAGGTGTTGGGGTTCCTAGTAAGGCTGTATGGGCTTGATCTAAGACATCCATAATCTTGACCGTTGCAGTTCCAACTTTAAGGGCCATACCTATAGTCTCTGTGAGATTAAAATTGACGTTAGTCAAGGTTGAATATAAGGCTTCCTGAGTTATTTTATCTACTTCGGGATCACTATAGCCCAGTTGTCGAGCATGCGTAGCGTAAGCCGCAACACCTTTTAAGCCATAGATGATGGTATCTTGCAAACTTGAGATATCCGGGTTTTTACCGCAAACTCCGATTTTGGTACATCCTCCACTAGGGGTTTGTTCACATTGATTACAAAACATGGCAAATGTCTCTTTTTCTTTTCCTTTGTTTCCTTCTTGTTTATCGCCAAAACTTGATAATAATCCTTTAAATAACATTATTTCAACTCTCCTTTGTATTTGCGTTGTTTTTTTGTTTCTGTTCGATGGGTTTATGATACTTTAATATTCAAAGTTGAGTTGTGACCAATGAGTATTTTTAGTGTGATAAAATTCACACTGGTAAGTTGACTTCCTTGTTATTGCACTGCTTTCTTGCATTGCATAGCGGATTTCGTCTGATTTGGTACTGAAGTTAAATTCTGCATTGTCAATCCTGCCCTTGGTGTGATTTATCTCACACCAAAAGTGCTGCCTAAATTACGCACTATCCTAGGAATTTGATCTATACTAAGTTCAACAAGTTGAGAAACTTAAATATTTGATTTCAAGATTGTTAAAGTTATTGAGGTTTTTCATTGAGCTATATAATCAACTTATATAATAATTGAAAAGGGGTCATTATTTATGAAACGAAATATTATTAAAATCGATGAGGGAAAGTGTAACGGATGCGGACTTTGTGTCAGTGCTTGTCACGAAGGTGCCTTACAACTTATTAACGGAAAAGCAAAGCTTATATCTGAAAGCTATTGTGATGGTCTTGGTGACTGCCTGCCCGAATGCCCGACCGGTGCCATCGTCATTGAGGAAAGAGAAACTGTCGCTTATGACGAAGAAGCTGTTCAGAAACATATGAATAAAAGCAAACCGCAGTCACCTGAAGTGGCTGTACCCTGTGGTTGTCCTGGTACTCAAGCTAAACTGCTTGCTAAAAAACAACTTGAAGTCACATCTGATTTATCCGATAATAACTTGCGATCTCAACTTGCTCAGTGGCCTTGCCAGTTAAAACTAGTGTCGATCAATGCGCCTTACCTAGATAATGCCCATTTGTTGATAGCTGCAGATTGTACAGCCTTTGCTTACCCAAATATTCACCAGAAGTTTATGCGCAATAAAATCACCCTAATTGCCTGTCCCAAATTGGATGATATTGATTATTCAGAAAAGCTAACCGAAATATTGAAACAACACGAAATAAAGAGCGTGACGATTGTAAAAATGGAAGTACCTTGTTGTGGAGGAATTCTTCAAGCTGTCAAAAAGGCCTTGTTAAACAGTGGAAAGCTGATTCCCTGGAATGTTGCGACAATATCAACGGATGGAAGAATATTGGAGGAATAACTAAAAAACAAACGACGGACTTTAAGTCCGTCGTTTGTTTTTTAGTTATTCCTCATTTTTGGTCATTTCGCAGAAAAGTAATTGCGTGGGTCTTCGTCAAATATGCAAAATACGTTTTAAACTTTGCAGGAAGTCATACATGTCTACAGAATATTAGTAAGAGAACTTCGGCCAGACCTAAAGTTAAGATTTTTTATGGATTAGCTCCTGTTCATAACATACAGATAATACAGATTAATGACGGAGGTTATTAATAATGAAAGATAATAATGGAGTTGTTTCTACTGCCCTCCCCCATTTCGCACAAGATTTTATTAATCACCTTGCAGTCATCAATAAGTCGAAAAATACTCAATATGCCTATACCAATGAGCTTCGTTTGTTTTTTCAGTTCCTATGTACTTCTAGGCCTAGCTTCCCCTCTTCCCCCGAAAACATCAGTTTATCACCTCATGTGGAAAATATAGGGCATCGAGATATAGAAGCCTATTTGAGTTGGGCTTGCATTGAGCGAAAGAATGGAGTACGTGCACTTGCTCGCAAACAAGCGGTCATAAAATCACTTTATCGATATTTACTGCGTGAGGATATGATTTCAAAAGATGTCACGATCAAGCTTGACCCTCTAACCGTCAATCAAAAGCTCCCTAAAGCTCTTGAGCCTAATCAAATTGCCGACCTCACTGACGTCTTACAGAACGGAGCTGGTTTGTCTAAAGAACAACTCAAATATCAGGTTTATACAGAGAAACGGAATTATGCAATCTTTCTGACCTTTATCGGTACAGGATTGCGTTTATCCGAACTTTGTAATCTTAATCTCTCAACAACTAATCTTAATAAAGTTTGCTTCGAAGTGAATCGTAAAGGAAATAAAGAAACGGTTGTATATTTTAATTCTGAAATCGCTGAGGCTCTCAACGATTATATTCAAAATGAACGACCCCGATATGCTCATAGCAAATCAGAAGCGTTATTTCTCTCTATGCAAGGAAAACGTATAAGTACGAGAGCTGTACAAAATCTCATCACAAAATATATGGAGATTCTTAAAACCTTGGGCCACAATACAGACGGCTTTAGCGCCCATAAAATGCGTTCAACATTTGCCACATTACTACTTCGCGAAACGGATAATCTTGCCATTGTACAAGATGCCTTAGG
>Ga0074193_1002523_pt1 | contig 16249 bp, 15 predicted proteins | sample EPASupsiteHSE605_FD_64523 | JGI IMG/M metagenome (GOLD analysis project Ga0074193, IMG submission 64523) | Bioremediated contaminated groundwater from EPA Superfund site, New Mexico - Sample HSE6-05 | ecosystem: Environmental > Aquatic > Deep subsurface > Groundwater > Contaminated ... | reverse complement strand
TATCTGGGTATATAACGTGCACGCGTTTCATCCACATAACAGGAACAAATTTCGTTATCTTTACCCTTCTTGCTAATAGCTCGAGGCGGGCAGCGATCGATGCAAACACCGCATTTGATGCAATACTCATTAATTTCTTGATACAAACGTTGTGTTGCTTCCAGTTCAACGTCTACGATCACACTCCCAAAACGCCCGGCAGATCCTAGTTTCGTAATCATCGAACGATTTAAACTGAAAGTGCCGAGGCCAGCAATAAAAGCAACATGGCGTTCCGACCAATTACTCCGGAGATTGACGACCGCAAATCGTTTGTCTAACCCCGGAGCCACTGCATGCCCTCCCGCTTTTCCCACCAAATCTACTATAAAGCTGCGTAGGGCATTATTAAATATTTCGCCCTCGTACCGCCCATACAGCCACTCGGTTGAAGGTAATCCTTCGGAGCTATTCGACTGGCGAATACGTTGTGTAAAAGGTAAAAAATATGAGATAACCGCTTTAGCTCCAGTCAGCCATTCGTGTGGGGAAATATGTTGCGGCCCGACTGCATCAGGTTCCTTCAGTCTCTGCCAAAGTACATCGTCAGCACTGGCTACGCCAATCAACGGCTGATCCCAGATCCGCATCATTTCAAGCTCGTTCACAATATTCGTCGGACTGTTCAACACAAAAGCGTCAACCTGTTCTTTTATAACATGCAACAGCAACATAATCCCTCCATTTATTATTGCATTGAATCCAACCTAACCGGATAAAATTTCAGCCTTCTCACCCCAGAGCCGCTTTAATTTCTTTTCTCACAGACTCTGAGGTCTCTCGACTATTATTTGCCGCCAAGATTTGTTTTGCTGACTTACCTCCGATTCTCCCTAAAGCCCAAGCAGCATAACCTCGTACTAGTTCTTCAGGATCCTTCATGGCAATCTCCAGATCGGGAATAAATGCTGGGTCACCCAAATTACCGAGAGCTATGGCAGCATTCCTTTGAAAATATTTTCGTTCTTTTATATAGTTGTACATTAGCGGCTGAACTATTGTTGCATAAAACTCATCTGTCATGTTGAGCATTTTAGAGAGACTGAAATTCTGAGACACTTTCACCAAAAAATCATCGTCCGGTAGTTTGGCTTTTAATCTTGCCTGATTGCGCGGACATACCTCTTGGCACACATCACACCCATGAACCCGGGTTCCCATTTTTTCTCTCATCTCAGGCGGAATATGGCTAGTCAGTCCGGCCGGCTTACCATCTTGAGTAAACCATGCGTTGAAGGCAATACAGCGCCGAGGATTTAGTTGTTGCGGCCCATAAATGGCTTGCGTAGGACAAGCTTTCATGCAAGCTGTACACCCCTCGGGACACTGTACTTCCAACGTCGGCTTATCATATTCCAGCTCCGCATCAATCACAATCGAACTAAGCAGGATGAATGATCCTATTCCCTCTGCATAAGCGAAATTGTTTTTCCCATAAGTGGTCACACCTGCCCTAGCAGCCGCCCATCGTTCTGGGATAAATATGCCTTGCCCGATTTGGCACCCCTTCGTTTTTAAAAAATCCAGCAAAAGTTGATAACGAGCTCCATTGATACGGTGTGGAGGTGCATTATAACATCTTGCTTGGTAAATTCGCCCGATCTTACCAACAAGGGATTCAGGAAAGGATTTTTGTGAGTAATCCCATACCAAAGAAATAATGGACTTTGCAGAAGGCATTAGTTTCTTTGGCTCGGCCCCGAGTAACGGCTGACGCGGGTCTTCAAGAAAAAAATCATACATGCTTCCTCTAGATTTTATTTCCTCAATATGCTCAGAAAAACTATCTGCCGTGGTTATGCCTACTTTACTATAACCAAGATCCAAGGCAAATTCCTTTATATCGTTAGTTAATGACATCTCTTGCAACCTCCCTTAATATCATTATTGTGTATATACACATAATTGACAGTATAAAATCATGTAACAATAGATTCCAAGTTTTGCAGTACTCCCATAAAAATGCGACTTTCTTCTTCTGTTAATAGTTCTTTCAAGTATTGCTGGGCTTGGTTCCAATAAGGAACTGCCCTTTCCAAGGATGTTAGGCCTTGCTCTGTAAGATGCACTAGCCGGCCCTTTGCTGCTTTGTCGGCATTAATACTAACTAAATCCATCGTTTCTAAAAGTTTAAGGTTTCTAACAAGAGTAGTGCGCTCTAGACGAATTGCTTTCGAGAGTTCGTTCATGGTGAGCGGTCCAAGTCGCTTTAAATGGTTCAGTAATGAATATTGGGTCACTTTTAGCCCGCTTGGTTCTAATAATTCATCATAAAACTGAGTTGTCGCCCGTGAAGCTCGACGCATATTAGTGCACTGGCACACACTTGGTTGTTTAAGCAATGTTTTTTTTTCCATATTATCACCATTTTATGTCAAATTTATTATTCGAAGAAACCCTACTTACAAACCAACAGTGTATATACACTGTTGGTTTTATTTTATCAATCGTAAACACAAATGTCAAGAGCTATTCTCTCCTTTTTCTTTGTATCTATCCGAATGGTCATCTATTGAATTTAGTTATTATTACTTGAAATCAAGGAAGCAATACTTGCTGATGACCTAGAAAAGGCATTTGAAAAGCCAGTAACATTGCTGATTCCCATATGCCCTTTGCGGTCTCTATTCCTTCATCTCACAGCCGCACCACATATTATTCTTACTCATACGTTCTTGTACAGTATTGAGCATTTCCCCAAACCGCTGAAAATGCACCACTTCTCGCTGCCATAAAAAGCGTAATATATCTTTGATACAAGGATCATCTGTCAGATGAATCAGATGCTCATAGGTTGACCTAGCTTTTTGCTCAGTAGCCATATCCTCGGTTAAATCTGTGATAGGATCACCAAGGCAGGCAATATACTTAGCGCTCCAAGGTACACCGTTGGCATCTGTCCAGAATAAGCCATGATTGCGGCGCAACCTTTTATGAGCAATACCGGACATAGACCCCAAAAGAGAAATGACAATGCACCTGCAGGTGGAACTGTTTTTGCGCGACTTTATTGCGCAATGCCCAGTTTGATATTATAGCGTGCCGTCCTCCTTTAATTTTTGTTTTACAAATTTTTGAATTTCAGAGAGTTCTTTTTTGCCGTGGTTCCGTGCTTTTTTAATTAATTTTTTCAATTCCCCGTGTTTTAACGTTATTTTAAATTTGGAGTCTAGCTCCTTCAACAGGTCTTTAGCCTGTCTGTATTTTTTTTGCGATATTTTGTAGTTTTCGTTGGCTTTGTCGCCATCGAGTTCTTCGTGCTGGTACTTTGCATATGCCTTGTCCCCCTGGCATGTAAAGTATATTGAGTAACAGACGAAGTAGGATGCATTGCGCATAAATAGACCACCTTTTTTAAAAATTATTTCGGGATTTTGACAAAGCCCGTGCCGCCGCACCATTTGCATTCAACATACCCCTCGCCCCCGCATGCTGGGCACTCAGCATCGCACATCGTAAGACGAATCGGGCACCGGATGCGACCTTCGCCGTCGCATTGCGGACAATCCACTTTCTTGAATTTTGATGACATTATTTTCGCCTCCTTTTTTTTGCAGTTGTTGTATGAATTTATTGACTGTGAAATTTAATTATGTTATCATAATACCACGCGAATTAAAGCGTTGCAATTGTTTTTGATTAAGCATCGCTACGCACCTATATTAACCTAAATTACAACTGCAAAAAATCAAGGAGGCGTTTTTTATTTCTTATGTAATGTTCACCAACGATTGTTACCGATTCTACGATGACCAGAATATGCCAAGATTCGATGACCGAAGTCACCGGCATTTATTTGATTTTGTCAATGCGGAGCTACCGCAGATAGAAACATTGCTGGAAAAATTCTTTTCAGAAATGTTTGATTTCAAAAAACTTGAGTTAAAAGAAGACAGACCTCACTACAAGGAATATGAAGAAGAGGTGCAGTTTGGTGAGCCTGTTCATTCTATTGAAGAACCGGAAAACGACGTGGCAAATGTATATTTGAAAGAAATAATAAGCATTTTGAAAAGTAGCCATCCTTATTACAGGATTGGTGAAAATGCAAGGAACGCTGCGAAAGATGCCATAATAGACTATTTTCATTTGCATTCCTCATACAATGAGGTTCCTCTTGACGAAGAGGATCATAAAAAGGATGTTATCGAATTGTTGTCAACCCCACCATTGCTCCGTTATTTCTCTAAGTCAGACGAAGTCAATATGCGCCTAAAAAAGTTGTTTCAGAACTATAAAAAATGTTACGACCAATCTGCCCCCGTTCGCCGCGCATTACAAAAAGGCAGGGAGCTCGATGCGAAATACTCCTTAAATATAATTGCCGTTCAACAAAGGATGAAGGAGCTGCTTTTGCGCATCTTGGATATTTCTGAGCCCATTATTAACAGCCTGAGCATCTTCGACCGCATTTGGCTTTATAAAAAACTGCAATCAAAAAAGCCGTTCAGCAGCGCCGATGTTCAAAAACTGTCGACCTGCCCTGCAATATCGGATTTCACAACCGCATACCCCCTTCACGATGATCTTCATTATGACTTTGCTCCTAAAGGAAACATAAAGCTTACAATATTTGAGGACGAAAACAAGGTGTATCAGCAGTTAGTCGTTGAAAGCTTGGAACAACTTTTGCAGTGGGAATTTATTAAGATGGTGGAGGCGGGCGCGAAGATAAAGAAGTGCGCTTGCTGCGGTAGATATTTTCTCGTCAAGGACGGCAAAAATAATTATTGCGACAGGGTGTTTAAAGGGGATAAAACCTGTTTAGACGTAGGTCCGAACCACCGTTTCAAAGAGCAGAAAAAAAACGATGCCTATTACACGGCATACCGCAAAGCAATTAGCAGGAATCAGGCGCGCGTAAATGCCAAAGCAAAACCAATCTCCGAATACTCATTTAAATATTGGCGTGAGGAAGCCAAAAGAAAACGGGCCGAGGTTTATGATGACAAGGCAAAGCGCATCGGGAGCTTTTTTAAATGGTTGGATATGACCGGCACGGAGATTGAAGAAAAATTTGAAGAAGAGTTTAAATATTTGTGCGAGGTTTATGATGTCGAGGAAAAGCGCATCGAGATCTTTTTTGAATGGTGGGATACGACCGACAAGAAGATTATTGTAGAAAAATTCAAATATTGGTGCGGCGAGGTTTATGCTGACGGGGAAAAGAGCAGCAAGAGCTTTTTTGAATGGTTGAAGATGACTAACAAGGAAATTTTTAAAAAACGAAAAAATAGTCATTAGATTAAGCACAAGAATGTTTCATGCGGCTATATAGACCAGGGGTTGAATATCTCTGTGCTTCCGGGAAACCAAGTGCCCCGCCATGACTTTGCGAAAAGTTCACAGTGGGGCACCTTTTGTATTACATCTTAATTTACAGCCGTACTTCCTAACTATCCCTTAAACACACGCAGGCTAGGGTCTTGCTTGGCAATAGTCTGGGTTAAATGGTTATCAAACAGAATTTGCATATAATCCCGCTTGCCATATAAAATGTGGTCAATGTATATAAGACAGTAGTAAGACAGTAGGTAGACAGTAGTAGACAGTAGTGAGAGAGGGGTAGACAGTAGAGACAGTAGGGACGTTCCCGTTTTGTCAGCTTTGTACCAAAAAAGGAACGTCCCCAACTGTCCAATTGTCAGCTTTGTACCAAAAAAGGAACGTCCCCAACTGTCTCACCAACTGTCTCACAAATGGTCATCTATTCAAGTTAGTTATTATTACTTGAAATCAAGGAAGCAATACTTGCTGATGACCTAGAAAAGGCATTTGAAAAGCCAGTACCATTGCTGATTCCCAAATGCCCTTTGCTGTCTCTATTCCTTCATCTCACAGCCGCACCACATATTATTCTTACTCATATGTTCTTGTACAGTATTGAGCATTTCCCCAAACCGCTGAAAATGCACCACTTCTCGCTGCCATAAAAAGCGTAATGTATCTTTGATACAAGGATCATCTGTCAGATGAATCAAATGCTCATAGGTTGACCTAGCTTTTTGCTCAGCAGCCATATCCTCGGTTAAATCTGTGATAGGATCACCAAGGCAGGCAATATACTTAGCGCTCCAAGGTACACCGTTGGCATCTGTCCAGAATAAGCCATGATTATGCTGAGCATATTGGCCTCCCCAGCCAGCGTCTTCATAATCCTTAGGCGAGGCTCCTTCCACTAACTTGTATACCATGGCTGCTATCATTTCCACATGGGCTAGTTCTTCGGTGCCAATGTCAGTAAGCAATGCCTTTGCTTGACCTGTTGGCATGGAATAACGCTGATTAAGATATCTTAATGATGCCGATAGTTCACCATCTGGCCCTCCGTATTGAGTGACGACCAGCTTAGCAAAAGCTATATCAGGCTTACTAACCATAACTGGATGCTGCAGTTTTTTCTCATATATCCACACAATATCATTCCCCCTCTATAGTTCCCATGGCCAGGGCTCTTCTACCCATTGCCATGTTTCTCGTGCATATCCGCCCATACCAAAGTTTAAGAGGGGTCCGTATTCATTTTCATAAGCTTGCATATGTTTTTTTAGCATTTGGGCGGCACAGTTAAAATCATTAAGAGCATCTTTATCACAAGGATGTGTATCTAAATATAAATTTAACTCTAAGGCAACGAATTCCATCTCCTGGACTTTGATGAGCATACTCATTTGCTGTTCACAATTCATTTTTCCACCTCCCATGTTCAATTCGGTATCGGATAGACGCCATATAGCTCAGGGAATAAGGTTCCCTTCATCAGCGCTTCATGAGGACTAAATGCTTTTTCATAATACTGCCATAGAACATAAGAATGAGCTAACTGCATGCCGCTACAGTTATCATCATCTTCTGGCATCCACATTTGTTTGGGATCGTGATATAACTTTTCCTTCACTCATACATCCTCCTCTCATTTAACCTAATGTATTTTATGTAATGATTGTTACCGGTGTTCCTTCATGCAAAAAAAAATCTGATTAGCCAGCTATTGGCATAATCAGAAAGGCCAGTATATATACTAGGATCCCCAGTCCGCGATATAAAGCAGCAATAAAAAAGGCTAAACGAATCAAAGTGACATCAATACCAAAAAAGTTACTGAACCCTGCACATACGCCAAAAATCATACCATGAGGGGGATCAAGAAACAGATGTTTCTGCAGGGAAAAGCTACTCATGCCGCCTGTATCACCTTGGAAGAATTGCCATATGGTAAATGTACTCACTGCATAGGCCCCTATACGAATAAGGCCCAACATACAGCCCACCTCCCTATCGATATCTTATCCTTCATTTTTACCACAACTGCCCTTTTTTAAACACGAAGAGGCGGTTATGAACCGCCTCTTCACTTACTCTTACTTTATTCTACTAAGCGTCCGAGCTTGTCTAGCCTGTTTTAAACGGGTTTCGCGGCTATTCTCAGGCCCTGCTGGATCCTCACCTTTTGCAGGATCGATGGCCTGCCGCCCTACATTCAGCAAAATACCGATAGCTATCAAGTTCACAATCAATGCTGTACCACCAAAACTAATAAAAGGCAGTGGCACACCGACTACAGGTACCAATCCTGATACCATTGCTATATTCAGCACAGCCTGTCCTGCTACTAAAATAACTGTACCCATTGCCAGCATTTTACCGAAACCATCAGGAGCTCTTAAAGCAATTTTAACGCCATAATATGTAAATATCCCAAACAGAAATAATACTATAATTGCACCGACAAACCCCATTTCTTGGCATAATACCGCAAAAGCGAAATCTGTATGACCTTCTGGTAAATAATAAAACTTACTAGTACCCATCCCGAGACCAGCACCAAAAAAACCACCTGAACCAATGGCCAGCAGCCCCTGCACAGACTGATAACCAATACTCTGCTGATAGTCCCAAGGATTAAGCCATGCCGCAATACGTTGCGCCCGGTAAGATGCCGTCATCGCAGCATATGCAAAGACTGCACTCCCAGTTCCAAGCAAGATCATTAGTTCTTGTTTCGGCAGTCCGGCAATAATGTATAACATAATACTTACACCGATAATAATGACTGCTGTCCCCATATCTGGTTGTTTGAGTACGATAGCCGCTATGAGTAACGTAAGAAAGAAAGGGGCCGATAGCAGTGTTGCTCTGCGTCCATAATCAATAACTGAACCTAAGTAACCGGCTGTAATCATAATACCTGCCAGCTTGGCAAGTTCAGATGGCTGAAATTGGAATCCAATATACAGCCAGCGTCTAGCACCATTAATTTCAATACCGCTAAAATGCACTGTTAATAGCAATCCTAATGTTACCACCATTAGGATTGCTATCATTGGTTTTAGGCGTTTGTAGTCCATACGACTCATCATAATCATGGCCAGCGCACCAATACCAAACATCATCAAATGCCTTTTTAAATAAAAATAACTGTCATTCATCATTTGTCCAGCTTCTACAAAACTAGCACTAAAAATATTTACTGTGCCAATAATAAATAGCAATAGGGTACTATACACTACTGCCTCCATATTGCTCATCCAAAATCTCATATTATTTCTCCTCCACTTATCCCTCTCCCTATTATACCAAAAATAAATATACTCACCTACTAACCAATTGATTAATCTGAGAATATTATATAAAACAATGAGCAATTAATAAGCTCCGATAAAACCGAGGTGACGATATGGAATGTTTATCGTATCAACTATTAGTTATTGATGATACCAGCCATTCCTTACTACTGGTTGATAGTCCCAATGGGGAAATAATTGCTGAAATGCCTTATCCCTCAGGATTGACTCCCACCGAGCTTTTTTTAACACCTAACTTCACTAAAGCATATATGCCAGCGGTTGGTAAAAATGGTAGCGGCACCTTATTAGTTGCCAATCTTGCCCAGAGATCTATCTACCGCCTGCCAATGAAATTACCTCAGCCTATACAATTCACACTTTCACCAGATGCCACTTGGGCCTATTTTACTGACCCTGATAGTACCTTGTATGCACTTGATATACCCACTATGTCCTTAAAAAAATTAGGCAGCCCTACAAAGGCCACCTGTGTCGGTCTAGCAGCTGATCATAATGCGGTGTATTGTGTCTGGGAACTGAAAGACCAAGGCACGCTAACAGTCTTTGACCTTAAAGGTCAATTAAAAAATGAACATACGCTGCCAGGCATTCCAACCAATATCACACTAGATGCCAGCGGCCGTATTTTTATCCCCTTTACAACAACTAATTTCACTATTGAGGGAATCATGTGCTTTAATAAAAATCAGTCAGAGGATAATACCCCTACTGTCATAACCGCAGAACGCTGTATTTATCCCTACAGCACCAGTCCTTCTGCTGCGTATCCTTCCCATGTGGCAATTTGCCCTGATGAACATCTTGCTTATATTGTTAATGAGGAAAATTCCTCTATCACAGTCATTGATAGCAATACAGCCGCCATTATCCGCCATATTGAAATAGGTCGTTCAATTTCATGTCTACATATTTTGCCAGGAGGAGATTATGGTATTGCTACCAGCCATATTTTCGCCGATCTAAGTATGATTGACCTGCGTAATGGTCGCCTAATCGCTACCACCGATACCAAACGCGAGCTTCTCGCCTATATAGCAGTAATACCTAGTTAACACATCTTGTAATCAGTGCTGAACGCAAAACAAGAACTTGGTGCGAAGCCCAAGTTCTTGTTTTGCGTTATAAATGAGTTACTCACCTTTTTTCCCTAGCTGGCGCGGCCATTTGCCGCTCCATTTATATTTAGTATCACTGGTTTTTGTTTCTATTGGCGCAGTTAATTTTTCAGCTACAGGACTGACTTCAGGTTCAGGAGCGCTATACTGGACCTCATTATTTATTTTACTTTTACTGTTTATCTTTTCTTGGATCATCCATTCCAGATCTTCTTCCTCAGTTACTGTTAAATCTTCTTCTTCTCTTTCTGGTTTCATTACTTTATATATTTTGCATTTTTCCTGAATATCTTGTGCCGATAATAAGTCTTCCATGTCCTCAATTGCCACAATCGGCGAGCTTTTCATAGTGCCTTTTTCCATCATGGTTATCATCATGAGGAAATGATCAGCCTCACGCCGTACATGATCGGCAAGCAGCCCCGGAATAAGCCCAACCAATCTGCACTCTGCGATCATTTCTTCGGCAGCTCGTTTAAAATCTCGCAGGCGCACTGTAGCGGCCCTGGTATCTTGCATAAATCGTTTAAAAGCCGCAACCTCAGGATAACCGTGCAGCATACTGGAAAAATCCCTTCCCTGTATAAAGAGATTATCAAACTCTTCAGAAAAGGCATTCGCAGTATTAATTAAGTTGCGTTCCGAAGGATCTAATAATTGACTGATAAACTTAGCATGATCTGCCATAATACGCAGCCAGAAATTATTTTCCTGGGCTTTGGCCTCACCATTTACAAGCACCTTACAATTTTTATTCTTGTCTAATAGACGCATAAAATATTCGGCTTCGCGAGCCACATGGTCGAGAAGCAATGGAAAATTCCAGCCGCCCAGTTTACATTCTAGCATCATATGTAGCAAATTACGTTTAAAAATATAAAATTCTTTCACGAGGGAATAGGAATCATTGACCAGCTCTGTAAATCTTTTATCACTTTTGATTCCCTCAGCCCGCCGGCGTAAAGAATCAAATTCTTGATCAAAAGCCTGAGCCTCATCAATGAATTCCGTCTGATCACAAGGCAGTCCCGCTTTAATAAACAAGGCATGTTCCTGCATTATTCTTAGCCAGAACTTTACCTCTTCTAAGTTTAGTGGTTCCAAAGGTTCTGGAACCATGTAAAACATTTGCTGACGCGACATAACAACACTCTCCCTCTTTGATCCCACAGTGTTTATTACAGTATATGCCGCAACTTAAAATGATGTTATAAAAATGATAAATTTTTTCTTTACGGAAATTTTATTTCAGCACGATTTATTTTTGTTCCCATACCGCTAAATTTAGTTTCATATTCAGTCATCACATTATTCGCCAAATCACTGTTATGCAGATCAAAGGTCACCTTATCGAGGGCTAGATTTTTTTCAGCAAATTGCTCTAAAGAAAAATCAAACAGTATTCTGTTATCTGTCTTGAAGAATATTTCACCGCCAGCAGTCAGCACTATGCCATACTTATCCAAGAAATCCCCATGGGTGAGACGTCGCTTGGCATGCCTAACTTTGGGCCATGGATCACAAAAATTAATATACAATCTGTTAATTTCGCCAGGCGCAAAAATTTCTAATAAATGATTCACATCAAAAACTAATAACCGAACATTGGTCAGCTGTTTATTTCTCACCTTTTGTGCTACATAATACAAAACATCCTGTTGGGATTCAATACCAACAAAATTTATCTCTGGATGCTGCTCTGCCATCTCACTGATAAATTTACCCTTACCTGTGCCTAGTTCCACATGCAAAGGTGCTGTGCGGCCAAAAATTTCATGCCAAAGGCCTTTCATCCTGTCACTAGTTTTTTTCATCTCATCATCAAGATTAGCGCCTTCTGCTAAGGTTTTCCCACAAAGCAGGTCTTTGATAAGAACAATATCACTATAATCTTCTAATGCACCGCTAACCCACGGCTTTTTTCTCAATCTCATGTTAATCCCATCCTATATCCTTGTTAGACTGCTGTTAAATATTCATCTGCGTCCTTCTGCTGCGAATTTTGAAACAGCCTCTTCTTTAATCTTTATCTAAACCGAATTTTTTTAAATATCTATATAATGTTACACGGCTGACATCTAGCATGTTGGCTAAGCGGCTAATATTACCTCCAGCAACTTTCCAAGCCTCCACAAATACTTCTTTATCTTCCTTCCAGGCTGTACCTATACCCGTTTCTCCCATTAAGCTGATATCCTGCATCCCAATACTATCACCAACAGTATTAAAAAAAGCCTGTTCAACAACGCCTTGCAGCTGTTTTATATTACCAGGCCACTCATAAGACATCAATAACTCCATTGCTTCTGGCAATAGTTCTTTGGTTGGCAGACTATGCTGTTCCGCCAATTCACTAATAATGTGTTGTGCTAAGAGGGGAATATCTTCACGGCGTGCTCTAAGAAGTGGAATTCGAATCGTACTCTTGGAAACAATATCATATAATTGAGGCGAAAATACACCTTTTTCCGTAAGTCTTTTTAAATCGCTATCACATGCAGCAATAATGCGAATATCAAAATCACGTTTAACATGCTCGCCACCGCGACTTAATTCGCGGGCTTTTAAAGCTTCTGCTAACTTATTTGCCACATGTAAGGGCACCTTTTCAACCTCATCCAAGAACAGAGTTCCGCCATTGGCAAGTTCTATTTTCCCTGGTCTGCTTTCCTCTCTAGTATCACCAGAGCCAAATAACTCTTCTTCGAGCACTTCAGGCTGTATATCCCCGCACTTTAAAGAGATAAGAGGGCCTGCAGCTCGTGCACTAGCCTGATGAATAGCATGTGCCACGCGTTGCTTACCTGTCCCTGATTCACCTTGCAGCAGCAGGTGATTGCCATTGCGGGCCACGCGGCCTGCCTTTTCTTGCATGGCAATAAATATAGGTGCTGTTCCCACCATACTAGACAAACTATATCTGGCCTTATACCCAACAGCATGAGCGACAAGGGTTCGCAAATCTTCGATCGGCAGCGATACTGCTACTACACTTGTAACCGCATTTTCATGTTCTAAAGGTACAACTGTCGTAATATCTTCATAGGTTTTGCGCGGGGTGATCCATGTAACTTCCTTATTATAAGATGGAATGCCCTTAAATCCCTTATATAGGGGAGTATGACGATAGTTGAGCACTACATCATTTAAGTTAATTAAGTTACCATTTGTCTTTACGGCATCAATACCGGCAAGGCGGCTTTGTCCTAGTTTATTACTATAAACAACCTCACCGCCTGGTATGATGTGATAAACGGCAAAGGGTACTGAATCCAAGATAGCATGCCGTGCTTCCAGCTGGGCCTGCATTGTCAAATGATGCTCTAATGCATATTTGATACTCAATAATAACGCAACTACTGCACTATATGGTAATTTTTCCTGTTCTGCTGACACAATGGTTACAATATACACCAGCTGGCTATCAACAATAATCGGTACAGAACAAGCATCACCATACTGGCATTCTTTAATCCACATCTCAGCTCCAAAAATTAGAAAAGGAACTTTATGTTCACGGGCAATGCTGATACTTGATGTTCCGATATCCTCCTCTGACAACCGAGCCCCTTCGAGCTGGCTGGGGGTTTTCTGAAAAAAGGGCAGTGCATAATTTTTAAGGACATAACAATCGCTATCTAATAATAGAAGACTTAAGTTATACACATCAAAATGTTCTCGAGTTTGATTATATAATCCGTTAATATATTCAATGGCTTGCTGATGCAATTGCTGCCGTCTAATGGTTTCCTGTTTATCAAGCTTAACCAATGCCGGCATTTTTTCAGATCCAACCTTAAAATCCCGGCTTTTTTGCCACGACTGAGCGACCCACGGATGCACATTGGGATCAAGCTGCCCTTGAATAATAAATTTTTGATAATACTGTTCAAGTTTATCTTTATTGCGTTGTTCTCTAATCATGTGAATCCTCCATATTTATTGTACATTGTATACAACTGTCTTTTTTATTATCTTATTAGGAAAATGATACCACATCTTCAGCAAAATTTCACAATTTATTTATTAATATTATGACCAGTTCGCATTTTTTTACAAATTTATTTCAATAATAAGGCTGTCTCAGACGAAATTGAATAAGCAGGCTGATATGCCTGCCTATTCAATGCTGTGCTATTACAATCATCAAGTACGATACTGGTTCACATCTTCACTGAAATGCCCAATAACAACCTTAAATTCACTGATTTTTTCCATCATATCCTGCAATTTGTCATTATAGACCTGCACCGAAGCACTGACTTCCTCACTAGCTGCCGAATTTTCTTCGGAAATAGCAGCCAAGGATTCAATCTTACCATAAACATGACCAAGACCTGTCATTTCATGCTCTAGTTTTTCAATCATGTCGACAATATTATCAGCGACGCTATGTACATTTTCTACATTTTTCGTATTATTTGCCACTACTTCATTTAGCTGACGACTTTCGATGGCTAGAACATCATATTCTTTCTCAATCATCGATACAACACCACTAATAATATCCATTAAAACTTCCAAGTCACTGGAAATACTTGTAGAGTGCTCATGAGACTGTTCGGCAAGCTTACGCACCTCTTCAGCTACTACAGCAAAACCCCTGCCATGTTCACCAGCCCTGGCGGCCTCAATGGCAGCATTAAGAGCTAAAAGATTAGTCTGCCCAGCAATAGCTGCTACCATGCCCGTAATCTCCGTAATTTTCGTAGCTTGCGCCTGTAAATTTACTGCGGAGTTTTTGACATCAGCAAAACTCTCCAAGCTATGCTCTAATTTGCCGCTAGATATTTGCACTTCACCAAAACCACGATTTATTTCCGTCACTGCAGCTTCTAGCTGCAATTTATTGCGGTTTTGTTCTACAACAACGGTTTTCAATGTTTCTAAATTACCATTCAAAATACCAACAGCATCTGTCGTTTCCATAGCCTGATTGCTAGCCGCCATTGCCACATCATAGACTACACCAGAAATCCCCTGGGACGTTTCAGTCATCCGATCAGCCAACATATTAAAATTATCCGCATATGTATTCATTTCATCAGATATCCCTTTGAAACCTACAAATTCACGCTTCAGGCGACTTTTATATAGGGATAGTCCACGCATAATGTCTTCAAACTCATCGTTGGTATGTAGATTGGTTTCCAGAAAATATTTTTTTTCCTGAAGGTTCTTAATTTCCTTTTGAATTGTAGCAAAAGGTTTTAATAACAAGCTAGCGCAGAGGGTGCCAATACCGCCGCTGATTACTGCCGACCATAGAGGAACAGGCGCACCGGCCGATGATAAAATACCATTTGCCACTGCCGTGAACAGAGTTACCGCCACACCAATTTTTACTGGTAAGCTGTGAATAAAACCAAAAGCAAATAGCTTATTCATCCGATATGTTGATCGATGAGTAATAGGCTTGGCAAACCTAATTTTTATTTTCATATGCTCAGCCGAGCTTTCCAAAATCTCAGTTTTGATATCTTCTTTAAAATGCTCACTTGCTCCAACAAGCAAGCCTTGTAAGTAGCCAAACATACCTCGTTTGGAGCGATAGCTAAGCACCGCCTCATACTCAGAAATAGGCTCCATCAAAAGTTCTGGAGGGTTTGCACCAGGTATCCGTTTGACAACCACTACATGGACATCATACATGGACCGTAGAAAGGAATAGAGATTTTCCTGCTGGAAAAATGCAGGATATACATTCAAGAAAGACTTAACATTATCTTTACCAATAATCAACCATATTTCATCTTCTGTTTTCCCCAACGCCTTGATTAAGAAGGCAATAAACAACCTAACCTCAGTATCATTTATATCATCTGTCGGCATCACAATTCTATTAGGGTCCCAACCCGCATGTTCCATCCCTTTGCCAATAAGTTCTGCGCCCCACATCGTACGCGCCGTACTTAACCAAGTAGCAACAACTGTCCCTTTAATAATCCTCACCTCATTCTAAAATGGATAAAACCATTTATTGCATTTTATACTCTATATTGCTATTTTTCAACATTGCAATCGAAAAACCCTTCTTAAGTATTGATTATTATTTAATATTTAATATTCATGTTGTCTGTGATATACCTCACAGACAACAGCGGTGAAATCTATATAATAAAATAGAATAGAATAACCATCCTACTCTAAGGAGGATTTATGATGACATTACCATTTGCCAACATTCCTTTTTTAAATAAGCGCCTAAAATTCCCTGTTACACCTCATATTCCTGGTGGTTTAACCACTCCTGATCAGCTCCGCCAAATCGCTAATATCGCTGACCAATACGGAGGCTCACTGAAGGTTGTGGGCAACGCCATTACCATTATCGGCCTTACCTTAGCTCAGGGGGAGAAAGCCATTGCTGAACTTGGCTGCAAAGGAGAATCCTTTATCGCTAAAGCTGTACGCTCGGTTTCCTTCTGTCCCGGCAAACCAAACTGCCCTAGAGCCTTGCAGGACAGCACCCCCTTAGGACTGCAACTTGATGAAGAGTTCTTCGGA
>Ga0074193_1002521_pt1 | contig 16264 bp, 16 predicted proteins | sample EPASupsiteHSE605_FD_64523 | JGI IMG/M metagenome (GOLD analysis project Ga0074193, IMG submission 64523) | Bioremediated contaminated groundwater from EPA Superfund site, New Mexico - Sample HSE6-05 | ecosystem: Environmental > Aquatic > Deep subsurface > Groundwater > Contaminated ... | reverse complement strand
TTACTCATAATGAGCGGTTTTTATCCGTGGCCGACGAGGTTTTGCTTCTGGCCGAGGGTGAGGTTCGGGCAAGGGGAAATCGGGATAAAGTCTGGCCCTTGATTAAAGATGATATAACCTGTCAATGGCGACAGAGGTGCGGAGGCGAGGCCAGTGACCTTAACTGCTATCGATAAACAACTGCTCCTAGCAGTTGCGGATTTACATGAAATGCCAGTTGGTGCCTACAACATCCGTAAGGATGGACAAGGTGTAGCCAGGCAGTCATCTGCCAATATTGAAATCCGTCCCAAAACTAATCCGGATCAGCCCGGAATAGATGTCCTGGTCAAACCGGGAACCAAGAATGAATCGGTACATATTCCAGTCATCATGACCAGTACCGGGATGCATGATTTGGTTTATAATACCTTTGATATTGGGGAAGAAGCGGATGTCTTAATAGTGGCCGGGTGTGGGATCCACAATGCCGGCTGTGATTCCACCCAGCACGATGGGATTCACGATATTCTAGTTCGTCGGGGAGCACGCCTGCGCTATGTAGAAAAGCATTACGGCGAAGGGCCGGGCGAGGGGCAGCGGATTTTAAACCCTCAAACCATCGTAACGATTGAAGAGGGAGGATTTGCCGAACTGGAATTGATGCAAATAAAAGGCGTGGACAGTACCCGCCGGGTTACCCGGGTGGAAGTGCATGAGCGTGGGGGCCTGAAAATGGTAGAAAAATTGCTCACCCATGGACAGCAGATGGCCGAATCCAAGATGGAAATTGTCCTCATGGGGGATAATAGCAGTGCGCAAGTAATTGCTCGTTCGGTGGCACAGGAACAATCAACGCAGACTTTTAAGGCTTCCCTAGTGGGCATAAAGGCTTGTCGGGGCCATTTGGAATGTGATTCCATTATTATGGATCAGGCCCGGATTTCCGCTTCTCCGGAGTTAAAGGCAGAGCATACAGAAGCGGAGTTAACTCATGAAGCCGCGATTGGTAAGATAGCTGGCGATCAACTGCTTAAACTAATGTCTCTGGGATTAACGGAAAAGGATGCCGTAGATACTATCTTGAATGGCTTTTTGAGCTAGAATATTAAGATTATTAGTTTATTAAGGATAAGTGAGGGAAGGCGGATACCTTCTCTCTTAATTTTATCTGGGGGGTGCTTCGGTGAATCTTAATCTTTTAATTACTTTTGTACGGGTAGTTGAAAAGCAAAGTCTTTCTGGAGCGGCACGGGACCTTTTTTTAACTCAGCCGGCCGTGAGTAAACATATCCAGGTTTTGGAGGACCTTTATGGGGTTCAATTGTTAGATCGGGCTGGTAGACGAATTCGACTTACTGAAGCCGGGGAGATTTTGTATAAGCACTCTCTAGATGTTTTACAGATCATGGAAGAAATAAACGACTCTCTAATTAGGACCACCGACGGGGTGCGCGGTCGTCTGGTGATTGGGGCTAGTACGGTGCCCGGACATTATGTTTTGCCTTCGATAATTGGTCGTTTTAGGAAAAAATACCAAGATGTAAAGATAACCCTGGAGATCGGGGATTCTGCAGCCATAGTTAATCGGCTGTTAGATCAGAAACTGGATGTAGCGGTAGTTGGTTCGGCAGTTAAAAATAGAAAATTAAATAGCATCCTATTTATCCAGGATCAATTGAGATTAATCGTGCCACCGGAGCATGCCTTTGCAAACCGGGGGTCAGTACAGGTTGAGGAAATCTTAGCCGAAAACTTGATTTGGAGAGTCCGAGGATCGGGAACGCGTACAGTTTTAGAAAATCGGCTGGTTGACTGCGGGATGAATCTGGAAAAACTGAATATTGTTTTAGAGTTAGGCAGTACGGAAGCGGTAATCACGGCGGTTGAGGAAGGGTTGGGGATCGCTCTGGTCTCTAAGTGGGCAATCCAAAAGAGTGAAGATTTAGGTAGAATTGTCAGTCTCGATTTAGAAGACCTAGATTTACACCGTAATCTTTATCTTGTATACCCTCGGCAGAAAATTTATAGTCGAGCCGTACAAGCTTTTATTGATCAGATGCTGGAACTTGCACAACCGGTTATTCCAGCTGAATCCCGGGGAGAATAAAAGTCAGGGACCTAAAATTTAGGTAAACTGTTAGAGGAGGTAAGGTCTTTGGCACACAAACAGAACGAACAGATGGTTTCTAAACAGGATTTTTTAAGTCAGGGCGAATGGGCGCGGGAGTATTATGAAGGTTTATTAGTAGTCAATCATGGTGACCAGGGATATGACTTGGGAGTAGAATTGGACCAGGATCGGATTTTAAAGGTGGACAGAGCCTCTGCCGAAGAGGTAATGGATCGGGTGCAGTATTGGGGAGCACGTATTGAAGACATCCGCCGGCAGTATGGAGCACGAAACAGTCTAGGATAGATGAGAATAACCTTTATTAACAAGCACGATAACACTTTTTAGAATCAATTTAAAAAAACAATTCCCATAAATAATGACACTCCTAATCGATACAATGATTGATCGAAGGGGGTGTCATTTTAATCTAGGCCTTGACCACATCACTCGCCTACGCTAAAGTAGTAGTTATAGGATTACTTTAGTGGTAAAAAAAGGAGGTGTTACAGACTTGCCCGAATCCACAGCCCCAGATGCTGTATCCTTTTTCTGGATGTTTGTTTTTCCAGTAGTCTTACTACTTGCTTTTATGATTTTGCCGCAAAGAAGTCGCAAAAAAAAGCAACAGACAATGATTAACAATTTGCGTCCAAAGGACAAGGTAGTAACCCATAGTGGAATTATCGGAATTGTGGAGAAGATCGACAAAGATAAAATTACTCTTCGAGTTGATGAAAAAACAAAAATAGAATTCCTTAAGGAAGCAGTTGCTAGGTTGATTAAGGATCAGAATTAAGGTATATTTATATAAGTTAACTAGGACAAAGTAAGATAACGGCGGATTAATCAGATCCGTCGTTTCTTTATGAAACTTTCTCTATTCATATAAAGAACCTAATAATAATTCTTGCTTAGACGGGGATGGTTGAGTTAAACTGAAGACATGGTGTTAATATGGCTTTATCCTTGATTAAAATCAAAATAAAAAATAGAAATGTTTTAGGATAAAATTTCTATTTACACCCTAAAATAGAAATGAATAGTTATGTGGGGGAATAAAACTAAGATGAAACTACCAGAATTGAAAATTGGGAACTTGGTCGCCAAAGTACCTATTGTTCAAGGGGGAATGGCGGTGCGGATTTCTACTTCTCGATTGGCTGCGGCAGTGGCTAATGAAGGAGGAATTGGGATCATTGCGGCCACCGGGATGAGTCCCGAGGAGTTAAAAATGGAGATTCGTAAAGCGAGAGAATTAACCAAGGGTCTGATTGGGATTAATTGCCTTTTTGCAGTGCGTGAATTTGCCCTTTTGGTAAGGACGGCTATTCAGGAGAAGATAGATTTGGTGGTTTCGGGAGCGGGTTTTTCTCGGGACATGTTTCAGTGGGGTAAAGAATCTGGTACTCCTATAATCCCTATTGTCTCTTCGGCTCGGTTAGCTAGGTTGGCTGAAAAATTGGGAGCAGCGGCCGTAGTTGTAGAAGGTAAAGAGGCTGGGGGACACTTGGGGACTACAGAGCCAATGAAAAAAATCTTACCTGAGGTAAGACAAGCCATCGGCTTGCCAGTTATAGCGGCCGGTGGGATTATAGATGGGAAGGACATAGTAGAGGCCTTCAAACTGGGTGCAGAGGGAGTGCAGATGGGCACTCGTTTTGCAGCTAGTGAGGAGTCTGGTGCCTCCCGCGAGTTTAAGGAACTGTATCTCCGGGCTAACCATGAGGATGTAGTAGTGATGAAAAGCCCAGTAGGTCTGCCGGGTCGGGCCTTGAATAATCGGTTCTTGGAAAGATTAACTAGTGGTGAGGACCTAAGCCCAGATATTTGTAATGCTTGCTTAAAACATTGTTCCGGGGATTTCTGTATCTTAGAAGCCTTGGAGCAGGCCCGTCTAGGGGATATGGAGAATGGACTGGTGTTCTCGGGTGAGTTTGTACATAGGATTAAAGAGATTCATCCTGTGAAGAAAATTTTTGAAAACCTATTACAAGAGGTGGAAGCGTATTCGGGATAACCAAGCTAGCCGATTTTATACCAATATATATATAATTTAATAAATAATAATAAAACTAGGCTAATTCGAAAGAGTTAGCCTAGTTTTATGGGAGGGTTGCTTAGTTTATTGGGAGGGTTGCTATTTCTTCAAGGGTAGACAGGTTATGGGCTTTAAGCATCTCTTTAGAAAGAGTATAAACTATGTCATTGATGTTGATGATTCTTTCCACATTTTTGTCGCTGTTGTACCAGTAGTCCCCAGCCTTCTGATAATCTTGCTTATTAAGATGGGTGATCTTCTTGACTAAAGAAAATCCATTGACCAAATCTAACTTATAAATATAAGCCCCCTGAAAAGCGAAGGTTCCGTATTGAGGATAAGAAGTTCCAGCGGGGATATTCGCTTTATCTTTTATTTCCATAACGGTGATAGGGAAAGCCAGCAGATTTTTATCCCTGGAAAAGAATAAGGCCTTATGGTTTTTCAGGAGTTCTGAATCCGTTCCTCGATCGCCTATTTTTTCGGAGAACATTTCTATGGGGTTACTCACATCGCTTACGTCAAATATAGCGATTTTCATACCCATATAAAAGGCCGTACTGTCAATTCCCTTTCCCTGCCAGTCTTTTTGCGCTATTTCTACGGAATCCTTACCGAAACCGATGATGTGGTTTTCATCATAAGGGTGGAGGTAATCGCTGTAACCAGGGATTTTTAAAGCCCCCAGGATGGTTGGATTTTGTGGATCTTTTAGGTCTACAACGAAAAGCGGATCCACGTTTTTAAAGGTTACCAGATAGCCTCTGGTACCCATAAAGCGCACCGCATAGATTTTTTCGCCAGGGGCAATATCTTCAATTCGTCCAATTACTTTTAGATCTGGATCCATTATATAGATGTTATTTTTGGAGGTATATTCATCACTGTTCCACGGGTCTCCTTTAGTGGTAGCAATTCGAAAATAACCATCAGATTCATCCATCGAAAACTGGTTCAGCACCGTGCCGGGTACTTTGCCGCTGCCATTATAAGTGGCTTTACCTTCACTGAGGGTGAATCGGTGAACCTGGGTTTCTTTATCCACCATGGGGCGGATTAAGGTCTTAAGCTTAGCGTCGGTATTTTCATCTACACTTACTACATCCCGGAGGTAAGTTGTTTCGGCGACATACAAATTTTGGGTGGAAGCATAGATATTTTCGCCGGCCCCCAAGTAAGTAGAAACCTTAACGCCTTCGTTGGGCTGCTCCAAATTAAATCCGGCCACCATTAGGAAATTTGGCTTAATAAAATTTGGGAAATATCGGATTTCAGGGCAGTTAATCTTAATAAATGCCTCTTTTAGAATGGTATCTCGATAGCAGGGTAGAGGAACCGGATCCTCTTGGTTTGGATAATAATAAATACTATTATTAGCAATTATGTAGAGTGAAGCCCCTATTTTTCTGGAAGATACATAATTTCCTTCTAGCTCTATTTCTCGCAATTTCCGGATATCCGTTTTATCTTCGATATTGAAAATTATAGCCTTAACCGTGTTTTGTAAAGGAAATGGCGGACAGATTTCCACTGAGTTATTTTGGCTTTGAATGCGGATGGGGCCGGCATTAGAAGTGTGACCGATGACCACGAGATGTTTGTCATCTACATAAATTTCTTGGGGGGATAATCCATAACCGGCAAAATCGACACTACTAACTATCTTTAGTTCTTCAACCGGGTAAGCCCGGGCAATAATAACCCGCTGATGGTTAACCTGATAAATATAGTTGCCATCAGTTTTAACAATATCGGCTTCATCAACACCGGCTACCTGTACGTTAGTGCTGGAGTAATTAGGCGGCAGAGGACTTCCGGCTAGAGCTGCATCTAAGGATTTTTCGGTATTATTTTGTACTTGGGCAGTTTCATTGATTACATATCTCATATTGCTTCCGGCTAAGCTTGCTTGGGATAACAGTTGTTTAAGATTTTCATCGGAATCAACTGTAGGAAGACTATCGTGGACTACTGAACGGGAGATATTGACCGTGCGGATATCCGGGTTCCATTTAACTTGGGCTCCAAAGGCTTCGCTTATAAAACGAATGGGTACCATGGCCCGACCATCGATTAATTGGGCGGGCACCTCTAAATCTAAAGGTTGACCATTTTTATGCGCCGCTTGTCCGATAGTAAAGTCAATGGTGTTAATTCCTTCGTTAATAACCACCATTTTACTTGATTCATTCCAGTGAACCTCCGCTTTTAACGCATCTGCGATAAAACGAACCGGGACCAAGACTCTATCGTTGATTATCTGGGGAGAAACATCGGATTGAATTTCTTGATCATCAACGAAGATGCGGATACTGCCGTAAGCCTGACTAATACAAAGATTTAAACAAAAACCAATTAGCAGTAAGATAAAAATGGAGAGGAAAATTCCAGAATATTTTTTCATAGTAACCGTTCCTTTCTAAACTAATTTGTATGTTTTACAATGTAAGGTTAAGACTGAGGTAATAGTTAATAAGACCACGCATAATCTCTATGGTAAATAAACGTTTTATAAAGCAATTATGATATATGTGTTTGTTAAATAATTTGAGGTTAAGTGTTTTTGAGTGTGAGTAGAAGGGAGAGGGAGGCAGGTAAGGGTAAACCAGCATAATCAATGGGGATATAGCTTGTCAGCGTTTTTAACTAAGTATAACCTATTGTGACTAATCTCGAAAAAAGCAGGTAGTATCAGGAAATATATAGAAGGTATTCAGAAGGAATATTAATTTTATATATTTATATATTTATTATGGGGGCTTGAGTTTAGGCTTAGGAGCTCTAATATTTTGCTTGTGCCTTTTGTGTTTATTTCTATTTATTACGTTATTACGGAAATAAACTATGTTTTTTAGCCAAGTCTATGCCTCTCTCAATTGCCTTTTGGTCTGAAGTCGCCAGGAAAGTTTCTATTTCTTTGAAAGCTTTTTGGCCAGGTTTAAGTAAGGCATATTTAGTGAAGCCTTCAGTTTTATCTCCACGAAAGCTACAAGGGGCTATCCAGAATTTTTCATGTAGGAAAATCCGATTACTATATTTATTCGGCACTACAACCACTCCTCCCGGAAAGTGATAGTGATATTAATCACATTATACATGATTTTTAATGATTATGGAAGACAGTGGCTAATTATTATCTAAATAATTAAACAGGATTAAAAATCGTGAATTTTCAATTTGTATTCTATTTTCAGACAACATTTGGCCTTATAAATATAATATGTACATTTAAGTACAAAAAAAAAAGGAAGGAAGGATAAATGTAATCTACGTCGAACAAATACTAAATAGGAGAAATATATATGTTATGTAATTAAACAGAAATATATGATGAAGAGGGAGAGGAAGTAAGGGTGCAAGATAACATTAAACAGATTGAGCAAGATATGTATCAGGCTGGTTATATTTGTGATGATAAAACGGCAACCACGCTTTTTTTATCCGAGGCCCTGCATAAACCAATCTTAGTTGAGGGTCCGGCAGGCGTAGGAAAAACGGCAATTGCCCAAGCATTTAGTCGAATGAAAGGACTTCCTCTAGTCAGATTGCAGTGTTATGAAGGTATCGATGAATCCAAGGCGATGTATGAATGGGATTATAAGCGTCAATTACTGCATATTCAGGCGGTGGCTAATAAACAACTGGACGTTAAGGAAGTTGAACAGGATATTTTTTCGGACTACTTTCTATTACGAAGGCCTCTGCTGAATGCGATCAGTTGTCCTACCCCAACGGTACTTTTGATTGACGAGATTGATAAAGTAGATTTTGAATTTGAAGCTATGCTGCTAGAGATATTGTCTGAATTTCAGGTAAGTATACCAGAGTTTGGAACCGTAAAGGCCAACCATATCCCCTATGTTTTTCTTACCTCAAATGCCACTCGGGAATTATCCGAAGCTCTCAAACGTCGTTGCCTATATATGTATTTAGACTTCCCTATTCCCGAATTAGAAGAACAGATCCTGCTGCTGAAAATACCGGATATTTCGGAGCGGTTAGCTAGACAGATTGCCGAAGTGGTACGTAAAATTAGATTGGTGCACTTGAAAAAAGCGCCCAGTATCGCTGAGAGTATTGATTGGGCACAATCTCTGATTAGTTTGGGTAAAGATGATTTAGATGTTGATACCGCTCTACGCACCCTAAACATATTGGCTAAATACCGGGAAGACTTGGTTAAGCTGGATCAAATGGTGCAGACCCAAAGGAGCTTAAACTTCCTACCGGTTCTAGGATCCCAATCTGGTGGGGTACAGATGTCAGCACCCCAAACATCTAAGCCGTCAGAGCTGAATCCGAAACAGAAATTTTCCATGAAATCTATCGAGGGTTTTAAGAATGTAAAGAAATAAAGCAGGGTGAGGGTGAGGTTATGTCATTTTTTTATACCATGCAGAATTTCTTTGAGGCTTTAAGGCATGAAGGAATGCCAGTGTCCCCTAGTCATGCTGTGGATTGTTATGAGGCGTTGAATTCCATAGATTGGGACGTGGAAGATTATTTTTACTCCGCTTTATTTTCGACCCTCCTCAAAGATTATAACTATAAGCCTCTTTTTGATCATGTATATGAGCATTTTTTTAAGAGTTCCCCATGTATTTTAAGATTGAAGGGCCAGCAGGTTTTAAGCAGAGAAGACTTGTTAGGGCTCGAGGGGGAAAACAGCCAGGCTGGAGATGTCAGCGGGGATATTAACGCGGAGGGTGCGGAAAGTCAGGGGACCTTTATTAATAAGAGTTCTTCGGCACCCGATGGTCGTAAAAATCCTTTGTCTCAAGATTTTAGGTTAGATAGTATCGATGATGTCCGGCGGATGGAAACCCTATTTCCAATCATCGCTAAGCGGCTGGCCTCAAAAATGATTATCAAGAACAAGCGTAATGACCGTAATTTTATTAATTTTCGGCGTACCATGCGCAAAAGCATGTCTACCGGAGGGATACCGTTAGATCTGATTACCCGGCGGAAGCAAAAAGAAAGGCCCGTATTGTTTGCTCTTTGTGATGTTTCCGTGTCAGTTTTACAGTTTAGTTGCTTTGCTTTGGCGTTATTAGCCTCCTTAGAGAAGTTCTTCCAACATGTGCGTAGTTTCGGTTTTGTGGATGAAGTGGATGAGATCACCTATATGTTGCGTCATGCAGATCCTTTTACTTTAAGGACTAATGTTTTAAAGAATGCCCGGGTAGTAGGCAGAAGAGGTTATAGCGATTATGGCATCTCCTTTAAGAATTTTCTGGAGCGTTATGGTAGTCAGTTGTCTTTAAAGACTACGGTACTTATATTCGGAGATGGTCGGAATAACTGGGGTAATGATGAGGCTTGGGCTGTAGAGGAGATTCGCAAACGAACGAAAAAAATGTATTGGTTTAATCCTGAAAATAAAGACACTTGGGATACTGGTGATAGTAGAATGAGGGAATACCTTAAATACTGTGATCGGTCTTTTGAAGTCACCAATTTACTGCAAATGGAAGACGCTTTCTGCGAATTATAAGGATAATGGAGGTGGTTTTTCTTGAAGAAATTGGAAGAACGATTACCAGCCAATATTTATGAATATTTTCGAGACCGAACCATGACCGGGGTGGCATCTTCCATCGACGAAGATGGTTATCCTCGGGGAGCACCGATGTCTTTATTTTATGCTTTAAATGATAAAACCCTGCTGATGGGAACCCAAAATCGTTCGCAGACATTTAAGAACACGGAACGAGTAGGCAAAATAGCACTGACCTTTATTAATGAAGGTGATGTTGCTTTTACCATCCGGGGTAAGGCTCGAGTATTTAAAAGGGTCATGGAAAGTAACCAGTATCTAGGAATTCTAGTGATAGAAGTGGAAGCGGTAAAGAGTGACGTAGCCGTGGATGTGGAAGTCTCAGAGGGAGTAAAATATAAATTCCGTTCTCAAAAATGGGAAGATCTAATCAACGCCGTATTAAAGGAACTTCGTGCTTATACGCTTGAAGATATTACCAAATGACAAATCTATTTTTAGTAGGACAAGCTTTTTAAAATACCTCAGATTGTAATCGAGAAAAAAAGAATTGCAATTTGAGGTATTTATTTAGTTACTTACTATAGTAGACATCTCTCATCTATATATTTCTGAAAAATTTATAAATTTTTTAGAATTGCTTTATGGGGAGTTTAGATTTTAAAGGCATTATATTATTGTGGACATTTAGTTTATTATTAAAGAGGAGGGGATTTTCAGGATGAACAAAAAATTAGTGACCGGTTTAAGTATTGTGCTAGGAGGAGTGATGTTATGTAGTGCGGCCTTTGTTAATGCTTCAACTTCTTCGGGATATGAAGTTTATAAATCAGCTTTAAAGAACACCCGGACCATATCGAGCGTAACTGGAACAGTTGGCGTTTCGGTACAAGACAATGGTACAACGTTGATCAAGGTTGACGACGCTATGAAGATGAATCAGGAAAATCGAGCGATGAGCGGTGTCTTATCGATAACGGCAGGAGATCAAGTAAAAACATTGAGTGTATACCACCAGGATGGTCAGACCATTTTAAAAAATAGTGACAGTGATGAATATAACGTAAGCGCGTCTAAACCAGATAAAAAATTTGATGATCAGCGGGATTTGCATGAACCGGCGGATCAGGTATTAGCTCAAGAAGTTGAAAATCTAGTCGATCTGCTAGTGGGTAATAATATTCAAGACAGTTTTGTTCTGAATAATAATCCTGATGGCACTAAACAAATATCTTTACAGTTAGCCGGGGATCAAATTTCACCGGTACAGAATGCAATAACTTCTTTGTTTTACAAGGTGGGAACCATGAAAAAGCATGCTTCACCAAATCCAATAGTACCCTCGGCAGATGCAGCCATAGCCAGTTTGCCGGAGTTGGTTAGCAATATTCACGTTTCTAATATTGATTTAAAAGCTACCGTGGACGCCCAGGATTACATTATGGGTCAAACTATGGAGATAGCCATTTCCGGCGAAGATGCCAGTGGCAACGTGCATAATTTGGTAACCAGTATTGATTTGGATTTATCAGAAATCAATCAGACTACCCCGGATACGGTGGATTTAACCGGTAAATCAGTTAAAACCATGCAACCCCAAGGTTTCAAACATCCGGGACACTAATTAGCGTAGGTTTATCTTTCTAAAACGACTGGTATTTGGAGATGGGATGCCCATCTCCTTTACTAATGAAAGGTTTATTCTTAAGCTGAAGGTATAATAGGAGTGTAAATATGGAAAAAGCCTTGGAAATCAAAGACCTGACCAAGCTTTATAGAAACAAACGGGGCATAATGGGTATCAGTTTGGAAATAAACCCCGGAGAAATATATGGACTGCTGGGCCCTAATGGCGCTGGGAAGACCACCATTATGAAATCGATTACCGGCTTATGTAAAGCGGATCGGGGGGAAGTCCGTATCTGGGGTTATGATATCTCCAAACAGTTTGAGCAAGCCATGGCGACCGTGGGTTGTATTATTGAGTCAGCGGATGCTTATGCCTATCTTAGTGCCTATCGTAACCTTGAACTAGCGGGCCGCTTCTATCTGGGATTAAAGAAAACCAGAATCGAGGAAGTATTAGCCTTAGTAGGATTAAGTAATTTTAAGAAGGAAAAAGTAGCTAATTATTCGCTGGGGATGAAACAGCGATTGGGATTGGCGAGTGCCCTTTTATCCCAGCCAAGTTTAATGATCCTGGATGAGCCGACCAATGGATTAGATATTGAAGGAATGGCAGAAATCAGAAACACCATTATTCAACTGGCCAGTGAAGAAAAGATTACATTTTTGGTATCCAGCCATTTAGCCCATGAGATGGAATTAATGTGTCATCGTATAGGGGTTATAAACCATGGGAGACTAATCAAAGAAGAAGCGGTTTCCGAAATACTAAATAATTATGCATCCCTAGAAAATTTCTTTATCCAGCAAACTAGAGATGATCGGGGGAATTGCCTTCATGCATAACTTATACATCAATATATTAAATGAAAACCAGAAAATGCTGTTGAAAAAGAAAAATATGGCCATTCTCGTGGTTAGTGCGCTTATACCGGCACTCATCGCGGTGTTGATTTCCACGGTTCAGAATCAAGCGGGGGTTTTCGTATTTAGATTCTCGGATTATCCGATATTTATGCTCGGGTTATTTACCAACATCTTGTTGCCGCTGTTTGTGTTTATGTGGACCGCGGATACTTTTGCCGGGGAGGTTGGGGAAAATACCTTAAAGATAGTTTTGGTTCGTCCGATCACCCGGTATAAGGTTTATATTTCAAAAATAAGTGCTGTAGGGGTCTTCATTCTAATTACTTTGATGGTGGCATTCATTTCTTCGATGCTGGCTGGATTCGGGCTGGGCGAGGCCGCTTCGGTAACAGTCGGGGGATTATTACACGGCCTCCTGATCTACATTGTGGCCGCGGTACCCATGCTGGCCATAGCGGTGGCAGCCGCCTTTATTGCACAATTCTTTAAAGGTAGTAGCGGGGCACTTATGACTTCGATTTTTTTGTATCTTTTTGCCCGGATGCTGCCTATGGTTGTACCGGATTTTGCGAAGATATCCCTCTTCTCCTATATGGACTGGCATTGGTTGTGGCTGGGTAATTCGGTAGGAGTGGATAAGATAGGCTACGCTTTGCTAATAATTTTATCCAGCAGCATCATTTTTTTTGCAGCCGGTTCTTATTTATTCGATACCAAAAATTTGTAGGCGCGTAAAGCATTAGTATGTATGAAAGAGGCTTTGGGAGGCAAGCATGTCCATTAGAGTTAAGCTGTTACTATCCTATATCGCCATGTTAATCATCCCGATTATTTTGTCTTTACTAGCCGCCTTATTAATCGCCCATGCCTATTTTGGAGATCTAAAGTATGGTTCTAAATTAAGTTTGAGAAACAACCCCATAGAAAATTTACTAATTGAAGAAGTTAAGATTTTTGAAGAAATTAAGCAGAATACGGCTAGTGATCCGGATAAACTGATGTCTACCAGTTACCTGGAGGGAATAGATAAAAAATTAAATCTGGTTAATGCCGGTCTAGTGGTACGCCGGGGCGATACGATTATATATGTATCAAGGATGTTTAATCAATCTGAAATTATTGATCAGCTTTCTAAATTTGAAAATAGACGCCAAGTAACTAGACGTGAGGATAATCGCCATGAAGGCATCGAACCGATTATAATTGGCAATAGTCTATATTCAATCAGTCAGTTTGATTTTTACTTTAGTGACAATACTCCCGGTAGTCTTTTTCCGATAATGGATATAGGTCCGATTGGAATCTATGCGTTTCGATTTATTGTAGCTTTGGGCCTAGCCATTGTTTTAATTCTAATTGTTACCAATGGAGTACTAACCTTCTTGGTTTCCCGGAGCATTATTAAACCAATTGAATCCCTGAAACGGGCAGCCGGTCAGATAAAGGAAGGCAATCTGGATTGTTCAGTGAACTGTTATTCTAATGATGAAATTGGGCAATTATGCCTAGCATTTGAGGAGATGCGCCTAAAATTAAAAGAGTCTGTTGAAAGGCAGCTGCAGGATGAAGATAATCGCAAAGAATTAATTTCTAGCATCTCCCACGACCTGAAAACCCCGATTACCTCGATTAAAGGGTATACTGAGGGGATTTTGGATGGGGTGGCCGATTCTCCAGAAAAGATCCGCAAGTATATTCAGACGATTCATGTCAAGGCAATAGACATTGACAAACTGATTGATGAATTGTTTTTATATTCGAAGTTAGATCTGCAAAAGGAACCTTTTAATTTTGAAAGGATAGACATTAATGAGTACTTGGAGCATAGCACCGAGGATCTACAGTTTGATCTGGATAAAGAAGGATTAAAGTTAGATTTAAAGATGGCAACCAAGCAACCGGTTCTGGTTATTGCAGACCGGGAGAAGCTAAAAAGGGTGGTCACCAACATTGTGGCTAATTCAGTTAATTTTATGGATAAGGAACCAGGGAAAATCGGGGTTACTATGCAAGAGGGAAAAGAATTCGTAACCATTAAAATAGAGGATAACGGGCCGGGGATTCCCAAGGAAGCCTTGCCCCTCATTTTTAGTCGTTTTTATCGAGTTGAATCGTCCCGAAGTATTTCGGCCGGGGGAAATGGTTTGGGACTGGCGATAGCTAGAAGGATTATTGAAGAACATGGAGGAAGCATCTGGGCGGAAAGTCAGGAAGGAATGGGAACTAGAATTTTCTTTACCCTGAAGAAAGCGGTTGGGTGATTGAGCGTGCAGAAGATTTTGATTATTGAGGACGAGGCCAGTATTGCGGAATTGGAAAGAGATTATCTAGAGAGTCACGGTTTTTCAGTAGACATTGAGCAAAGGGGAGACTGGGGATTAAAAAAGGCTTTAGACAGCGATTATGATTTAATCGTTCTGGATTTAATGCTGCCTAAAGTGGATGGATTTGAAATCTGCCGACAAATTCGCGGCCAAAAGGATATCCCGATCCTAATGGTATCGGCCAAAAAAGAAGATATAGATAAAATTAGAGGCTTGGGGCTAGGGGCTGATGATTACATTACTAAGCCGTTTAGCCCGGGAGAACTGGTAGCCCGGGTAAAAGCCCATTTAGCCCGTTGCGAGCGCTTGCGGGGTAAATTGAATACTAAAAATCAGGAAATTAGAATTCGGGGATTACACATTGACCGGCTGGCGCACCGGGTCTTTATAAACAATCTGGAAGTTACTCTTACTACTAAGGAGTTTGAATTACTGCTATTTTTAGCCTCCCATCCTAACCGGGTTTTTAGTAAGGCGGAATTATTTGATCGCTTGTGGGGCTTAGATTCCCTAGGGGATACCGCTACCGTAACTGTACACATCGGTAAATTACGGGAAAAAATTGAGATAGTCCCTTCAAATCCGCAGTACATTGAGACCATTTGGGGAGTAGGATATCGATTTAAAATGTGAACGTCCAAAACAACAAGGATTTTCGGTTCTGGCGTCATTGTTATTTTTATGGATGCGTTTTATTTGATTATTTAAAAGCCCACGCTTGAAACCGTGGGCTTTCTGCTGCGTTCTTGTAACCAGTTGGTGGTATAAACCATATTATATACCAGCTAGAGCATTATTAGGTCATTTATCCAATTGAAAGGAGGGTAGGTTAATAATGCATTGTCATGAATGTCTATTAGAAGACGATATAATGAGTGGCGTTTCTGAATACACAGGGGAACCGGGATGGGAAGCGCAATCAAGAATAGAACAGGAAGGGGAAGAAGATGCTGCCTTCCGTTTACCTCCCAATTATCCTCCAGGTATGCGGCGGCATGTACACAGGTATAATAATCGGACTAATGTAGTGCGTGCTCATGATCATCGTATGGGTGGATTTACGGGATTTGCGGTTAACTTTTTAGGAAATCATGTGCACCGTTATATGGGAGTAACCTCGGAAGATAATAACCACCGGCATCGTTACGCGGGTTGGACTGACCGGGCAGTAGGACCACAAAGATCTCATGTTCATAACTATTCGGGTAGAACAAATGTCCAAAGAAATCATGATCATGCCTATCGAGACCGTACAGGACCCCCATTACAATATTAAATTAAAATTAATCCCTACCACCTTATCTGAGGGGTAGGGATTAATTTTGGTCGGTAAAATCACCCTAACATATGGTAACATGAAGGTGTTAAAATTTTCGATTAACTATCATAAAAGGGGGTATTCACAATGTGGCGGTGGAAAGGGAAAAGGGGTAGTGGCCTAGTTGTCTCCTTGCTGCTAGTAACATTGGTTGTGGCCGGCTGTGGAGGGAACGGTGAGAATGTGGCAGTAAATGAAGGAAGTTCGGGTAAATTGACCCTGGCCGCTGATTTTGCACCTTATCAGGAAGTTCCGGTAAATGTCCAGCCGGCAGTCAAACCTTATCAGGTGGCGGCAGATCTTAGCAACCTCAGCAACCGTGACCGATTTGAATTTTCCCCAGCAGCGCAAAAGGGGCTAACGGAAAATGGGTTTGTCGTGGTGCCAGGCCTCCACCCGGAGTTCTTCGGGCTTTATGAAGCCAACCGATATGATTATGTACCCAGTTTTATCACGACGGATGCTATGTTACATAATTACCATTTGTTTTTTAATC
>Ga0074193_1002520_pt1 | contig 16274 bp, 16 predicted proteins | sample EPASupsiteHSE605_FD_64523 | JGI IMG/M metagenome (GOLD analysis project Ga0074193, IMG submission 64523) | Bioremediated contaminated groundwater from EPA Superfund site, New Mexico - Sample HSE6-05 | ecosystem: Environmental > Aquatic > Deep subsurface > Groundwater > Contaminated ... | reverse complement strand
GCGGGAAATCGCCCATGAACACTTCCTGTTCCTTGATTTCTTCGGTTTCCCTGTTGCGAAGACGGACCCCGACCTTCAAAGGCGCCGCGTACGTCGCGTCGCGCGCTTTGCACTCCTCCTCGGTATACTTCGGTCTTTCATTCATGGAATAGTCCACGAAGCTCAGTTCAAGATTTCCCGAGTAGTCCGTGACCGAATCCACGTCGGAAAAAACCTCTCTGAGTCCCTCTTCCAGGAACCACTTGTACGATTCCTTCTGGATTTCCAGAAGATTCGGCATTTCCTGGATCTCGCGGCTTCTTGCGAAGCTCTTTCTGAGGGTCTTCCCGTACATTATGTCCTTTGGCATTGGCCATCACTCCTTGTATTCTTGTTCGCTTGTGCAATATGTTTGATACGCCCGGATAAGTTGTCAGCAATTATTGATACTATCTTGCATTTTTCTGAAATGCTGATAAAATGGAAGCAGATAGAGAGTGGGGTATTTTCCTCTCTGTGCACACGTAGTGTGTTATTATATCAGTATTTTAAATAATTTGTCAATACCTACATGGAAATTTTGTGTATTATTTGAGGATGCGGTGGGAATGTAGATTCTTGGCCGCGTTTTTTTGTGCGGGAAACTGCAGCGTTAATTCTGCTGGAGTTTCCGCTTTTCGGCACGGGACACCATATAAGAAATAAGCGTTCTTTCTCTCGCGTATTGAAATTTTATTCCCGCGGTATTCTCTCGGGAGGCTTTGTTATGGAAATTCTGATCATGCTCATTTTCGGGCTAATACTGATATTGTCTCTGCTTATTCCGTGGTATGAGGGTCTGCTGAAAAAAAACAGCTATTTCATTATCGCTGTTGTGGCACTTGGGCTTGCCTTTGCGCTGCGCGGCAGCTATATCGACTACCGGAGCGGCGACTACAACACCTTTCTCGTACATTGGGTACAGTATTTCAGGACAAGCGGTGGTTTTAGGGGTTTTTCCGAGAGCGTCGGAAATTACAACGTGCCGTATCTCTATTTTCTTGCCCTGTTTTCCTATATTCCTCTAAGCGACCTCCACCTCATAAAACTTCTGTCTATTTTCTTCGACGTCGTTTTGGCCTTCGGAATGATGAAGCTGACGGGCGTTATGACGCGAAGCGTCCCAAAACGTCTTGCCGCCTATCTTATAACGCTTCTTCTGCCTACCGTCATAATAAACGGTGCAAAGTGGGGTCAATGCGACAGTATCTACACAGCGCTCGCCGTACTTGCGCTGTGGTTCGCGCTTTCGGACAGGCCAAAGCTCTCGATGGCTTTCTTAGCGCTCTCCTTCGGGTTCAAACTGCAGGCGATATTCATCCTGCCCGTCTGCCTTGTTCTTCTGTTCGCGAAAAAGGTCAGCTTCCGCCAGCTTTTCGTCTTCCCTGCCGTCTATATTGCCTCAATCCTCCCTGCTGTTTTCTTCGGGAGACCATTTATGGACACGCTCCTGCTCTATTTTGAGCAGGCGGACTCCGTCGGAACGGGATTAAACTATAACTCTCCCTCGTTCTTCTCCATGATTTCGGGCAAAGTCAACGTCGCAGCGCTTTCGGCGGTCGGCGTGGCCTGCGCCTTTCTTTTCGTCTGTTCAATATTGATATGGGCATGGTACAAAAGGGAGAACCTTAATAACGAAGCGATAGTCGGCATCGCTCTGCTTTTTGTAGCGGGCATACCGTTTCTGCTTCCGCATATGCACGACAGGTATTTCTTCATGCTGGACGTGCTTGCCCTCCTTCCCGCCGTGCTGTATGTCGGCTATGCGCCGGTGGCGGCGTTTGCCTCCTTTGCTTCCGTTTTGTGCTACTACTCGTATTTTAACAACGCATATCTGCTTCCGCTGCGTTACGGAGCCTTCGCGCTTATAGCCGTTCTGATCGTCTTTTTTACCTTTACGGCCGAAAGGCTCAATTCCCGCAGGAACGATTCTTACCTGCCGTGAAATTTTGATTTTAATGTTGACAAAACGCTCATATCTGCTATAATAACCCTTGCGCCCGCTGTATCGGGTGCAGAATATGCGAGAGTGCTGGAATAGGTAGACAGGCACGTTTGAGGGGCGTGTGTCAACCGACGTGGGAGTTCAAGTCTCCTCTCTCGCACCAGAAAAGCAACACGGGGTGAAAGCCCGCGTGTTGCTTTTTGAATTATAGTGCGATATCATGTTTGCATGTGACGTACGACTGCTTCAATCTAAAATAACAGGTGAAACACATGAAAAAATATAAATACATCTTCTGGGATCTGGACGGAACGATAAGCGACTCGGGCGAAGGCATATTCAAAGCCGTTGCCTACTCGCTCGAGCATATGGGCGCGCAGCTTCCAGACGCCGATACCCTCAGGAAGTTCGTCGGTCCTCCTCTCACCGAATCCTTTGCCAAATACTGCGGCTTTACGCCCGGAGAAGCGGAACAGGCCATCGCATTTTTCCGCGAATACTATCAGGCGAAGGGTATATATGAAAACTCAATGTACGCGGGTATGGAAGCGCTTCTGAAAGAGCTTGCCGAGGCGGGTTATCTCTGCGTTGTAGCGACCGCAAAACCTGAGCCCCACGCGCGCACCATACTTCAGAGATACGGGATAGACAAGTATTTCCTTTATATTGCCGGAGCCAGCTTCGACAGCTCCAGAGCAAAGAAGGAGGAAGTTATTGCCTATGCTCTGAAAACCTGCGGAATAACTGACAAGTCGCAGGTTGTAATGGTCGGCGACCGCTCGCACGATGTTTCCGGCGCAAAAGAGAACGGGCTTGACTGCATCGGCGTGCTTTACGGCTACGGCGAGAGGCGGGAGCTTGAGGAAGCGGGTGTCATTGCGATTGCAAAGGACTTGGGAGAGCTATCTGACATACTGCTGAAAGCTGAATAATGTAAAGAATGAAGGGCGGCAGTTCAATCCTGCCGCCCTTCCTATATGTAGACGCTGTCATGCCGCGCTGTCGCTGTTCATTTTGTGTGTAAATACGGCTATAGCGAGTCCCATCAGAACGACAGCGTAGCCAATGACCCACCAGAGGTCCGGAAAGATAGCGCCGTAATCTCCCGCGAGCGCAGCTCTGCCGGCATTAACAGCATGGATAAAAGGCAGGGCGTTTGCAATCGACTTGAAGGCCCCGCCGACGAGATTTACATCGAACCAGGTACCCGAAAGCCACGCCGAAAGGTTCGTGAGCAGCGCTCCGCAGATTCCGCCAACCTGTTTATCCGTAAAGACGCTGCCGCAGAGCAGGCCGATTGCGATGAAGAGCAGCGCCGCCGGCAGAAGAACCAGTATCGACATAAGAATACTGACGCTGACCTCGAGCCGCAGAAACAGAGCAACAATGAAGCAGACCGCAATCTGGGCTATTGCCAGCGGAAAAAGCGGTATCGTGTAGCCCAGAATGAAATTTCCCGCTGTCAGTGGCGACGTAAAAAGGCGCAGCATGAAGGAGCTGACCCTGTCCTTAGCGATAAGCATTCCCGAAAACAGAGAAATGAACGAAAGCCCGAAGACCGCTATGCCCGGTGTCAGCCTGTCTATTTCAAAAAGCGAGACGGGTATATTGGACTGGATGAGCGAAAGCAGAAGCATAATTATAACCGGAAAGCCAAGCCCGAAGGCAATGTTGAGTTTATCTCTGACCATCTCTTTATAGTTGCGCAGGGCAAGGGCTCTTGTCCTCATAATACCGCCTCCTTTCCCACGAATAATAGAAAGGCGTCCTCAAAATTCTCGGTTTTTGCTTCTTTTTTCAGCTCGGTGGGCGTCCCGAGTGCCTTTAGCTTCCCCTTTGACATTATACCAACCCTGTCGGCAAGGGACTCTGCCTCCTCAAGATAATGGGTTGTCAGAATTATCGTGATTTTGCCGTTCAAATCCGTAATGAGTTTCCACAGCTCGCGCCGCGCGATAACGTCAAGACCCAGAGTCGGCTCGTCCAGAAACAGTATCTGCGGCTCGGAGATCAGCGCCATGGCAATGCTCAGCCGCCGCTGCCAGCCGCCCGAAAGCGTTTTCGCCCTCTGTTCGGAAATTTCCGCCATGCCAAAGGATTTTATCATTTCATTTGTTTTTTTCTTTGCCGAAACCTTGTCATGCCCGTAAATTCCGTAAACAAGCTCAAGGTTTTCCCTGACGGATAGATTAGGCGCGACAGCGGTCTCCTGCGGCGAAACGTTGATTTTCTGTTTAACCGCCTGCGGAGCGTCAATAATGCTGTCTCCGAGAAGAACGGCATCTCCCTCCGTTGGTTTTGTGAGACAAGACAGCATTTTTATCGCTGTTGACTTGCCCGCGCCGTTCACGCCGAGCAAGGCAAAAAGCTCTCCCTGTTCTATCGTAAGGTTTAACCCGTCAACGGCTGTAATTTTTTTGTACTTCTTTGTAAGGTTCTTTGCCTCAATCGCAATCATTTATTATCTTCCTCGCTTCCGACGTTCTTCTTTATTACCCCCGCAAATTCGTCAAGGTTTGTCGGGTCTTCGTAAGGATACACTTCTCTACCCTTTCCTGCAAAAATCGCCTCGGCGATTCCGAGCAGCACGCTCTGCCGCTCAATGGCGATCCCTCTTTTCGGATGAGCCATCAGCACCAGCGACTGCCCGGGATTGATATCAAACATATCTCTGACTTCCTTGGGAATTACGATCTGTCCCTTCGGGCCGACCTTGACCGTACCCATGTAGGGCTTTACTTCCTTTTTCATTTTTTCGCCCCTTGTCCGTATCTTTGGTTATACTAGTATTACTTGTTATACTAGTATAACCATTTCCGGCATCTGATGTCAAGCTCAATGAAGCATTTTTTCATTTTCTTGTACATAGTTTTTTCTGCTTGGGAGAATGCGTTTTTCTCCTGTTGACTGATAGTTCGATATGGTGTATAATAATCTTAAATAACCCCATATCTGATTATCAATACTATTTTAGAAGGTAGTTTTTATGAAACATTTTGCGCTGACCTGCTGCTCCACGGCCGATATGCCGCCTGAGTTTTTCCGCCTGAACGATATTCCCTATGCGAGCTTCCACTTCATTATCGACGGAAAAGAATATCCGGACGATCTCGGGCAGTCAATGCCTTTTGATGTTTTCTATAAAAAAGTCGCGGACGGGGCAATGCCCACCACGAGCCAGGTAAACGCCGAGGACTACGAAAAAATGTGGAGTCCCCTGCTCGAAGCAGGCAGCGACGTCCTGCATATTACGCTTTCAAGCGGCATTTCCGGCACCATAAACTCCGCGATTGTTGCAAGGGAAAACGTCATGCAGAAGTATTCCGAGCGCAAGGTCGTAGTAATCGACTCTCTCGGAGCCTCCAGCGGATACGGACTTCTCGTGACCGAAGCCTGCCGTCTGCGCGACGAGGGTAAAACGCTTGAGGAAGCCCGGGACTGGCTTGAGAAAAACAAGCTTCGCCTGCATCATTGGTTCTTCTCGACTGACCTTTCGAGCTATGTTCGCGGCGGACGCATCTCAAAGGCTGCGGCAATGTTCGGAACCCTGCTTAAAATCTGTCCGCTGCTCAACATGAACACTTCGGGCGAGCTTATTCCCCGCGAGAAAATACGTACCAAAAAAAAGGTCATTTCCGAAATCGTCGAGCGAATGGCGCTGCACGCGGAAAATGGTCTTGATTACAGCGGAAAGTGTTATATTAGCAACTCCGCCTGCCTTGAGGACGCCCGCGCTGTCGCCGGCCTTGTCGAGTCGCGTTTCCCTCACCTGGACGGCAAGGTGCTTATAAACAGCGTTGGAACCGTCATCGGCGCCCACACCGGACCCGGAACGGTCGCTCTGTTTTTCTTTGGTGACGAAAGAGTTAAATAACGCTTTATGATAAAGAAGCAGCCCCTCCCGTTTAAAGAAGGGGCTGTCATAATTTTAAACGCTTCAGTTTTCTTTCGGTATGCCGGAGAACCTTTTATACTCTCTGACAACGAACAGGGCCATAAGCACGGCAACTGCAAGTATTGCGGCTTCGATTACCCAGATGTTGAGCGTGCTCGACACAAGCACCACGCAGAAATCAGCAGTCGTGTGGATGGCGAAGGCCAGAAGCAGCCACAGTGGCTTCTTTTCGCGCACGCTCTTTATTACCATTACTGAGAAGCCGATTTGCATCGTCATCGCCGAAAGACGTTCAACTCCGCCGGCGAAAATCAAATTCGGGGTCGATGCAAAGGTTTGGGTCGCAAGCATTACTATTGCGTTGATGCCCGCAAAGAGCAGCGCTTCGATCCCGCCGTGACCGACACCGAAGGCGACGCCGTCAAGCGGACTCCTCTGCTTTTTAAGAAACAGCGACATCACGAAAAACCTTCCGCCCTCTTCGAACAGTGCGGCCGTCGCGCCGAGAAACAGCGCGTAAAGTATCGGCTGCGCAGCCGACAAGGCAAGAAACCAAGCTTGTTTTGCAAGCACCAGCTGTAGCAGGGGAATACGGACCAGCACCTGAAAAAAGCAGAAGGTCAGAGCGCCGAACAGTATCGGCTTCCAAATTTCCTTTTTGCGGACGCACAGCACGACCGCCAGAGCTATCGGAAGCACCGCGGCGCAGAGCGCCGTGAAGATACCGCTGAAATTTTCCATTGCTTTCTCCTATCCTGTTAAGCCTGATTGGGAAACGTCTGAGCGAAACCCGCCTGCGGCATATCCCGCAGCGCAAGGTAGTAGTTTGTGTAGGTCACGGAGGTATAAGGCGTGACCCATATCGCGACGAAGGGGAAAAGCGTCAGCAGGTACCAGCCGATAAAGCTGAGATCCAGCACGAAAAGCTCGCCCTTGTGCCCGTTCATCATTTGCTTGCTTGCTGTAATACATTCAAGCGCGGACATATGCGGATTGTCTATCATAATGTAAAGCGCCATGCGGTAACGATATGCGGCGATGATTCCCGGTATAATGAGAAGCAGCGACCAGAGATACACAAAGATGAACATCAGAAGGTTCAGCCACAGCACCTTAAAAAAAATCGCAAAGCTGTCAAACAGATTGACGAAGCCCGCGTTGCGGAACTGGCAGATGTTCATGCAGTATATTGTGAAGCCCGTATTCATCATCATGAGCATAAGCCCGATTGAAATCATGATAAGTGTTCCACCCGCGCTGACAGTGGGAAGCGGAGGAACGTAGTCCATATTGCCCGCCATTATCTGTTCCATGGTCTGCATATATATCTGGTACTCTCCGCTTACGGTATAGGAAAGAAACTGAAGTATTGCGACTATCGCCAGAAACGCAAGTCCGACCAAAATCGGGCTCGGTTTTGTTGTAGTGATAATGCTTTTGGCGTTCTGCTTGATTGCGGCGCGGTTAATTCTCATGTATCTGCCTCCTTGAAAAGGGTTATCATCCCGACAAGCAGAGTTTACCACAAACCTCCGGCGAAATGAAGAAAAACTTTGTCTTTTGCCGCCCGCTTCGGATAACGGTTTGTATTTACTTGAGTGTTGTGGTATACTTAACGCGCAAAAACACTGTCTTGCGCCGTTTCAATATATCTCTTTGCCTGAAAGGAAAAAAGCCCGCGATGAACAATTTACAGGAAAAAATCCTGACCCTCAAAAAAGAGCGCAATGCTCTTATACTTGCACACTATTACCAGCCCCTGCCCGTACAGGACATTGCCGACGCCGTCGGCGATTCCTTCGCGCTTGCAAAGCTCGCGCAGAGCACCGGACAGGACACGATAATCCTCTGCGGAGTCCGCTTCATGGCGGAAAGCGCGAAGATACTCAACCCCGAAAAGACCGTTTATCTGCCGGCCGGTGATGCGGGCTGTCCCATGGCGGACATGATAAAGCCCGAGGACGTTCTCGCTCTGCAAAAAAAATATCCCGGCGCCGCCGTATGCTGCTATGTCAATTCCACCGCCGCAGTCAAGGCCGTGAGCGATATATGCTGCACCTCCTCATCCGCTGAAAAGGTCGTCCGCTCACTTCCGAACAGACAGATTATCTTCGTTCCGGACAAAAATCTCGGCTCCTATATCGCCAAACGCGTCCCCGAAAAAGATATCATTCTCTTTGACGGCTGCTGTCCGATACACAACAGCGTTTCCGTCGGAGATGCGGAGGCTTTCAAAAAATCCGCGCCAAACGCGAAGATACTTGTCCACCCCGAGTGCCGGCCCGAGGTTCTTGCACTTGCCGATTACATCGGCTCGACCGCCGGCATTCTGGACTATGCGCGCAAAACGGAAGCCTCGGAGCTGGTCATAGGCACGGAAATCGGCGTTTTCGAAATATTAAGACGCGAGTTGCCCGAAAAAAAGCTCCGAATAATAAAAGGGGGCTTCATCTGCACCGACATGAAAAAAACTTCGCTTGAAGACGTCCTAGCCTGCCTTGAGGGCAAAAGGCCGCCCGTCGAACTGCCGGAGGCAGAGCTGGCGGCAGCAGCAAAGAGTCTTAAACGCATGGTTGAAACTAAATAGCATTAGTTAACATAATATAATGTCCTCCGTTCTATTTGCAAAACGGAGGACATTATATTGCATGTAGTAGTTTACATAACGCCTTTTACTATTTTCATATCATTGATTGCCGTTTCAAATTTCTCCTGAATGCCTTCGGCTTTATACAGTATTTTTTCGTTTGCGATATTCAGGGCGGGATCGGGCGGCACCGCATCGGAAATAACACACCACACTTCCCCGTCTACGAACCAGATGCAGATAATCTTGTCTTTCGCGTCCTCGTCTTTTTCAGTATCCGCAGGAACAAACAGCGTGTAAAGAGGGTCGCTTTTCAGAATTTCTCCGTCTTTTTGAGTGTATTCCACAGAGTTGTCGGGTATGGCTGTAACCAGCTCGTAAACCGCCTTCAGGTCTTCCTCTGTTTCAAGCGTGAACAGCAGCTTATTCTTATCCGCGTTTTCTTCTTCGGGGTAGTATTTTCCCTCGTAGACGCTCATTTTCTTCGCTTCAAAGAGGAATTCGGGTTCCTTTTCCTCCTCCGTGTTGTTATTTTCCGCCACAGTCATACTTTCCGAAGCAAAGCCGAACTGGAGCACCGTTCCGTCCAAGCACTCTTCGGGCGCTCCGGCTGTAAGCATACTTTGTTCCGGCTCGCCTGTTTCCGTGCCGCCTGAGGCGCCGAGGCTCCCGTCCGCTGTGTCCGCGGAGCTCCGGAGCGTTTGGCCATCTGCGGTCGCGCTGTCGCTCATCGCTTTCGGCGCGGCAACACTTTCGGTTTTATTAAGAGACGAGCTGTTAAACAGTCCTAAATACGAAGCGCCGAACAAGATAAGGACAAGGCACGCAGCCAGAGCCGTAAAACGACCGAATGCAAAACGCCTGCCGCCCTTTTTCTGGAGATTTATTTTATACATTACGCCATTGACAAGTGTTTCCGGAGGAGCGGCTAGTTCCTCGGAAAGGGCGCCGGAAATACCTGTGAAGGCATTATAAACTCTTCTGCAATCCGCGCAGTCCTCCAAATGAGAGCGAAGCTCGGCTTCATCTTTTTCTGAGAGCTCTCCGTCGACCATTGCGCTCATCATTTCTATATATTTTTCACAGTCAGCCATGCTTCACACCTCCTTTGCTTTCTTTGACGAAAGGCCAAATGAAAAGTTCCCGTCCGCCGTAAGTATCGCACAAAGCCGTTTTCGCGCGCGGAATATGCGGGACTTGACTGTTCCCTCTTCAAGCGCAAGGGTATCGGCGATTTCCTCGTAGCTAAGTCCGTCAATCTCGCGCAGAAGAAGTATCGTCCGATAGTCCTTAGGCAGGCTCATAAGTCCGCGGTTGACTGCCTCACGCAGCTCCTTTTTCTCGGCAAGTGTTTCCGGGGAAAAGCGTTCGTCTGGAATTTCGAGTTCCTTATCGTCGTCCTCTTCGCTCATATAAGTAAGCGAGCCGTGCGACTTTCGCCCCTCTGAACGGAGGAAATCGAGGCAGACGTTTGTCGTGAGCCTGTACAGCCATACTGAGAAGCGGCTTTCACCGCGAAAAAAAGCTATTGAATTGTAAGCCTTGATAAACGCTTCCTGCGACATATCAAAGGCGTCCTGTTCGTTGCCTACCATACGCAGAGCAAGGTTGTATACCTTTGTCTGGTTTTCGAGAACGAGCTTTTCAAACAAAGCCTGATTGCCGTTCTGGATTTTTGCGATGAGTATATTCTCTTCCTCACGCGTCATAGATTCACCTCAATTCTCTTTTTATCAGCTTGGCAAGACTATATATGTCTTCCAGCGTCTCCACGCGTACCGCCTGGTTCTTATAGTAGCCCGAATGCGGCACACCGTGCAGATACCACGCAAAGTGCTTTCTTGCCTCAAGGCAGGCAATCTTTTCACCCTTGAATTTTGCGGCTTCCTCAAACTGTCCGACCGCGAGGTCTATTCTTTCCGAAAGAGGCGGCAGCGCAGGCAGAGGCTCCCCACGTAAAAGCGCGTTTGCTCTTGCGAATATCCACGGATTTCCGAAGGCTCCCCGAGCTATCATTGCCATGTCGCAGCCCGTATACCGCAGGATTCGCACCGCGTCCCCAGGCTCAAAAACGTCTCCGTTTGCAAAAACTGGTATGGAAACCGCCTTTTTCACATCGCGTATGATGTCCCAGTCTGCGACTCCCGCGTACATCTGGGTTTTTGTGCGCCCGTGTACAGTTATGGCCGAAGCGCCGGCCTCCTCGCACATTTTACCGAATTCGACAGCGTTGACGCTGCCCTTGTCCCAACCCTTGCGGAATTTGACTGTTACGGGAGCTCCCGCTCCTCGCACGACCGCTTCGATGATTTTCCGTGCCTTTTCGGGCTCGCGCATAAGCGAACAGCCGTCCCCGCTGCCCGCAACCTTGCCCACGGGGCAGCCCATGTTGATATCAATGATGTCCGCGCCCGAGATCTCCCGCGCAAGTCCGGCCGCCTCGCCCATGAATTCCGGCTCGCTGCCGAAAATCTGAGCCGCGCAGGGATGCTCGTTTCCGCCAATCTCAAGCAGGCTTTTCGTCTTTACATCCCTGTAAACAAGAGCCTTGGCGCTCACCATCTCGGTGCTTGTATAGGCCGCTCCGGCTCTTCTGCAGACCTCGCGGAACGCAAGGTCTGTAACTCCCGCCATCGGCGCGAGCGCGAGAAGCCCGTCTATTTCAACGTCAGCTATTTTTATCATTATTACTTCCTAAAAGCTCAAGTCCAGTCCGACGGGACAATGGTCGCTGCCGTATATCTCCGGGCAGATGAAGGCCTTGTCAATGCTGTTCCGCACCCTATCCGACACCACAAAGTAGTCGATTCTCCAGCCAATCCCTTTTTCTCTGGCGTTCATCCGGTAGCTCCACCAGCTGTAGGCTCCGGCGGCGTCGGGGTAAAGATAACGGAAACTGTCCGTAAAACCGGATTCCAGAAGCTCCGTGAATTTGGCGCGCTCCTCGTCCGAAAAGCCTGGGTTTCCCCTGTTGGTCTTTGGGTTTTTAAGGTCGATTTCCTCATGTGCGACGTTCATATCGCCGCAGATTATGACGGGCTTGACTGCGTCCAGCGAACAGACATGGGCGCGGAAAGCGTCATCCCAGCTCATACGGTAATCAAGGCGTTTAAGCTCCTCCTGCGCGTTTGGCGTGTAGACGCAGACAAGATAGTATTCCTCAAACTCGAGCGTTATGACGCGCCCCTCCTTGTCGTGCTCCGGCAAACCGAGACCGTACGAAACGCTTAAAGGCGTAATCTTAGTGAACACGGCAGTTCCCGAATAGCCCTTTTTCTCCGCGTAGTTCCAGTAAAGCCCATAACCCGGCAGGTCGAGTTCAAGCTGCCCCTGCTGGAGCTTTGTTTCCTGAAGGCAGAACACGTCAGCCCCGAGTCCGTAGAAAATGTCCTCGAAGCCCTTGTTCATAACCGCGCGAAGTCCGTTGACGTTCCAGGAAATAAGCCGCATCACCGCTTCTCCTTTTTTGCCACAAGGCGGTTTATCTTAACGCCCTGCTCGTAGAATTTTGCCTCGTAGTCGGTCATAATCCCGACGGCGCCGTTTGCATGAAGATCCCTCGTCAGTTCCGAGAGCGTCCATCCTTCCCGTACAAACGTATCGACTGAGTATTCGAAAAGTGGCACATTGTCGGTTTTGAAATGAATCTCGCCCTCAGGCTTCAAAACGCTTTCGTAAAGCTCCAGAAAGCCCGGCGATGTGAGCCTGTGCTTTGCGTCGCGGTTTTTGGACCACGGGTCGGAAAAATTTAGAAAAATGCGGTCGACCTCGCCCTGCGCAAAAATAATGGGCAGCGCGAGCACATCCGTATCGATGAAACGGACGTTTTCGATGCCTCTGTCAAAGACGCGCTCCATGCCGATAATCATGGCGTCTGCCACTTTTTCGATCGCGACGAGCAGGGCGTGCGGGTTTTGCCCGGCAGTGTCGGCGGTAAAGCGCCCCTTGCCGCAGCCGAGCTCCAGCCAGAGAGCCGAGTATTCTGGGTAGTTTTTAAGCCACGTGCCCTTGAGGGCTGCGGGGTCTTTAATCTCGACATGAGCGCAGCGCTCCATGCGAGGAATAAGGTTTGGTTTTCTTCGGATTCTCATCGGGTCTATCACGCTCCTTCCGCGATAATACCATATGTGACGGGAAACATCAACAAAAAACCGTTGCAGATTTGCCGTAACTATGATAGTATATCAAAGTTCTTGACACGTCTGTACTGCGTGTCGGAGGCATATTTCCGGGTGTGGCGCAGCTGGTAGCGCGCGTGGTTTGGGAAGGTCGACGAAAATAGCATTACAATCAAATATCCGGGTGTGGCGCAGCTGGTAGCGCGCGTGGTTTGGGACCACGAGGCCGCAGGTTCGAAACCTGTCACTCGGACCAATTATTCAGAAAAACCGCCTATTACGGCGGTTTTTCTGCGTTAAATGTTCGTAATTCGCAAGTGCATTTCTAATTGGCGCTTGCAATAAGGGACGGGAAAAGATGTTCGGCGGTGGAGTCCTTCCGCCGCCGATTTTGCCAAAATCCCTAATTTGTCCCTAACGGGAGTAAAAAACGGCAATCACACGCCTCTTTTTGACATTTATATTGAAATAACTTCCATTATCAACTATAATCAATTAACGGCAGGCCTTGCGCCTGCAGCGCCAGCCGTGCAGCTTTGTTGTGCGGCTTTTTTGGGTTATAGCAATAGGAATGCGGTTTATTTGCTCAGCTGAGGAGCGTATAAAAAGTTTTTAGAATAATTAGTATGAAATCATTATAGAATAAAGGAGAAAAACTAGTATGTCTGCTGAATTTATTAATGGATATTCGGACATGTCCGAAGCATTTGAGATTGAAAAAGATGAGGAGGAGGTTGCTATTAAGCCATATGATGTGGACTGTCTTCCCAACGATTATAATATAACAACGCTTATTTCTCTAATTGAACGTGGGTATTTAAAGATACCCTCATTCCAACGGAATTACGTATGGAAGAAAGATATGGCTTCTAAGTTTATTGAATCAATTATTATCGGTTTGCCTATCCCGCAATTATTTCTTTTTGAAAGGGAGCGCAATAATTTTCTAGTAATAGACGGTCAGCAGAGACTTGTCACTATATACCTTTTTAAAAAACAGCGGTTTCCCAAAAATGATGCGGGGAGAAGCATTATAAGAAAATATTTGTCATTTGGGAAACAGATTCCTGATAGCGAACTTTCTGGCGATGATTTTGAGGACTTTAAGCTCAAGCTACCTTCAACAACATCTCAAAAAAACCAACTTAACAATCTAAAATACGACACATTGTCAACTATTGAAACTTTTGACTTTAAAGGAGAATTTGATTTTAACCGGACAATAAGAACGATTACGATTAAGCAAATTACACCTAGTGAAGATGATTCTTCTATGTTTGAAATATTTAGCCGACTAAATAGTGGAGGTGTAATGCTCAAGGCGCAAGAAATCCGTATGAGTATATACTATTCACCTTTTTACGAAAAAATCGTTTCCGAATTGAACTTAAACAAAACTTGGAGAAGTTTTTTAGACAAGAAAGATCCAGATTTGCACATGGGTGAGATTGAGGTTCTTATCCGTGCTTTTGCAATGCTGGAGATGTGTGATCAATATAAGTCTCCATTGCGAAATTTTCTTAATGAATTCTCAAAAATAGCTATGAAATTTTCAGATGAAAAAGTTGCCTCGCTATCTCAATTGTTTATTGATTTTTGGGCAAGTTGCGGCAAATTGCCTCAAGATGCGTTTAGAAACGAGAAAAACAAATTTGTAATATCACTATTCGATGCTGTTTTTGTAACAGTCTGTGAAAAGATAAAGGCTGACGGCTTAAGTGGAAGAAGAATTACAGTTGAAAGCCTTGTTGCTTTGAAAAAAGATCCAACATTTGCTAGTGCTTCTCAAGGTAGTACCGCAAGCGTAACCTCAGTTACAACTCGGCTAGAACAGGCCCGTAATATTATTGTATTGCAGTAAAGGAAGTGTATCATGGTTATAAATGGTACACCCTCCTTTATTCAAGATATAGTTGAGGATTTTGATAAGGTACAGCAAAAAATTCTTCCAGAGGAACCAACAACTGCGCAGAACTTATCAGTACATTTAACTAAGATTCTAATTCTAACTTGCGCAAGTTATTATGAGCAACAGTTGCAAGATGCCTACATAACCTATGCCCAACGTGAGTCAGACCGTTATGCGGACAAGCCACACGGCTTTGATAACGATAAAAGAGATAAAAGCGTATATCAAAAATTCTCGTTTGGCAGAATTGAAGGCTCGGAAGATCTGTGTCAGTTGCCAGAAATAAAGCGGATGCTAGATCCGTTGAAATTTTTTGGTGAAAAATTTCGCGATAAAATTTACGAAGAAACCTATGCTGATACCGACAAAGAGCGACAGTTGAAAGCTTTCCAAGAAATATTTGCAATTCGCAACCTCATAGCGCATCAAACATTCGTTGAATTTACCAGTAGTAAAATCCGGGGAAAATCTTTTGCAGACATCAAACAGTTACATGAAGATGCTATCAAATTTGTTGAATACTTAATAGATAAATTTTCTTGAAATACTTGTTATATTACACGCTAGCCGCTACATTCACCCAATAATCCTCTGGCTACGTTAAAATTTTACCTAGTGTTAAATGCAGGAACGAGGGGCAAACGCCCCTCGTTCCTTGTTTTTCGTCCTTACAGTGCCCGTTCAAACGGTATAATCTTGCACCCACTTTTCTCAGGCATGGCGGTGTCCATAAACCCGCCGATCTTATCCGCTGCGCCGAGCTGCATCTTTCCGGTCACGTGTGTGTAAGTATCCAGCGTGAAACCGGCGCTGTAATGGCCGAGCATGCTGGCCAGGGTTTTCACATCGACACCGCTCTGCACCGCCAACGTCGCGAAGGTGTGCCGGAGATCGTGGAAACGCACGGAGGTGTCGATATCGGCATACTCCAGCAGCTTCTTATGAATGCGCCCTACCGATTCGGGGCTCCAATAGCCGCCAGTCTTGGGCGACATAAACATGTAAGGACTGTCCGGATGCTTTTCATGCTCTGCGACAAGAAGGTCCACCACCTGCTGGGGAATCGCCAGCTTGCGAACTGAATTTTGCGTTTTCGGAGCGGATACCACCAGCTCGCCGTCCACGCGCCCGATCTGCTTATTTACGGTGAGGATACGGCTTTCCACATCAAGGTCCTCCCACAAAAGTGCGACCAATTCGCCGCGCCGCAGTCCGCTGGTCAGCTCCAGATAGAAGATGGGCAGCACGCCGTATTTCTCCGCCTCTCGGAGGTATGCGCCCACCTTTTCCGGCGGGATAATTTTCATTTCCTTTTTCTCAAGTTTCGGGATGCGGCAACTGTCGCAGGGATTGTAGGTGATGACGCGCTCCTTCACTGCCTGCTGAAGGCAGTTGTGCAGTACCATATGCAATCCCCTAACAAAGCGGTTGGACAGCGACAGGTCCTCCGTTTTCTCGAAGCGCTTGACACGCCCATGCTCCTTTGTTTCATTGTACATCCGCTGGATATGAATCGATGTCAGTTGCCGGAGCTTGATATGTCCGATACACGGAATGATGTGGTTTTCGATGATGTTGGTATAATTATCTACCGTGCGGGGACGGATATTCGGTTTGCTGTAGGTCTCGAACCACAGGCGGCACCATTCTGCGACTGTGTAGTCGCCGCTGTGATTGATCGCCACGCCGCGATTATCCTGAATGGCCCGCTTCAGCTTATCCCTGCATTCGGCCTGCGTTTTCGCGGACACGCTTTTTTGAATTGCTTTGCCGGTGGCATAGTCAACGCCGACGGTGTATCG